>Ga0214923_10002119_pt1 | contig 26996 bp, 26 predicted proteins | sample LL1510_MetaG_FD_177993 | JGI IMG/M metagenome (GOLD analysis project Ga0214923, IMG submission 177993) | Freshwater microbial communities from Lake Lanier, Atlanta, Georgia, United States - LL-1510 | ecosystem: Environmental > Aquatic > Freshwater > Lake | place: USA: Georgia | collected...
GCAAGGGTTACTGCATTCATTTGCCAAATTTTTTTGAGCAATGGGTTGGATATATATAATAACCGGGTTATTGGTTTTGACAAATACAGGATTCCAATAACTGCTGCATACGAAAGCAGAAAGCCTGCATCTATTATGTATAAAGGATTATATAGCAGTAACCCAAGTGCAGAACCTGCGAGCGTATTTAGGGGCTGATGTTTTCTTTGAAGAGCTTCCACTAATCCAATGGCCGAAAATATACATGCTGCCCTTAATACAGATGCGGATGCGCCGGTAATCCAGGTAAAAATGCCTATACTGATCCACTGTATCATCATCAATACAAATGGGTTAGATAATTTCTTGGGAATCAACCTCAATATAGCACTAAGTAATCCAAATAGCATGGCCATGTGCATACCGCTAATAGCAATAATATGTATGATACCGGTTTGGCTATAGGCTTCAGTTAATTCATCAGGCAGATTTTTTTTATAACCAATTAGTAGCGCCTCTGCAATTGCTAATTCATTTTTTTGGTGAATATATTTTTCTATAGTAGTTAGGCAAAACTGTTTGATTGCAAATACCGTTGAAAACAGGGAATTTGAAGATTCAGCCGATATAATTTGGTAAGAGCCCGGTAAAAATTTACACCGATAATATATTTGATTACTGGCATAATAGGCAGCTGCGTTAAATGCCCCGGGATTTAGAGCAGCATGTATAGGGGTAAGTATTGCTTTGCCAATGATGTGGGCATCAACAGGGAAATTAGTGGTATCATGCTTGTCGAATAGTATTAATACGCTTTGGGACTGCCGCTTTATTTGATGATTGTTAACCCATGCTTCCAGTTTAGCGATACCTTGTATGGTATGCGTAAATTTTTCCGGGGGCGCTTGATAGCTCAAGGAAACAGGTATTATGGTTTGAGTAGGGGGGTGCAACCGGTATGCTGCGTTTTGGTAGTCTGCTGTTCTGGCATATCCAATCAGCAAAAAAATAAATTGTATCCAGCATCCCCTAATCCACCTTAGTTGGAATTGTAAACTCAGGGAACCCCACTCAGTAAGTAACAGCAAAACTATTATGGCACCACATAAAAAGTATGGAGCCGGAAGCGGAATATTTTTCAATGATAACCCAATCCCTGCCAAAAAAGGAAACAGGATTCTAACCAGGGGAATGGATTTCCAAAAATGTCGTTTCCGGGTAAACACCGGTAAACTTAACCGATTGGCTTAAGGAAAAATCTGAAGAAAAAAAATAGGTGAAAAAACGGAAAATTAAATACGGCAATTACTTGCTCAGGTTCATACTTCTTTCCTTATAAAGTGTTCGGAAGTAGGGATCTTTTAAATCTTTGATGAAACGGATGGATTCACCTGTACTTTTCATTTCGGGCCCCAATTCTTTATTTACACCGGGGAATTTATTAAAGCTGAATACCGGTTCTTTAATGGCGTACCCTTCCATTTTCTTTTCCATTGTAAAATCAGTCAGCTTGGCTGCCCCTAACATAACTTTAGTTGCAATGTTCAGATATGGAATTTGATAAGCTTTTGCAATAAATGGCGTGGTACGTGAAGCACGCGGGTTTGCTTCTATTACAAAAACCTTATCATTTTTAATAGCAAACTGAATATTAATGAGTCCTTTAATATCTAAGGCACGTGCAATTTTTTCTGAGTAATATTCCATGGTTTCTACGAGCAGGGGACTCAAATTAAAGGCAGGTAAAACGGCATTGCTATCTCCGCTATGGATACCGGCGGGCTCGATATGTTCCATTACGCCCATAATGTGAAAATTTTCCCCATCAAAAATTGCATCTACTTCTGCTTCCTGACACCGATCGAGGAAATGGTCGATGAGAATTTTATTTCCGGGTAAATGTTTGAGTAGACTGATAACTGCTTTCTCTACATCTTCGTCGTTAATTACAATTCTCATGCGCTGACCTCCCAATACGTAACTGGGACGAACTAAAACCGGATATCCAACCTGATTAGCTACTTCTATGGCTTCATCTGCGGTATAGGCAGTTCCGTATTCTGGATAAGGGATATTCAATTCTTTCAATAAATCAGAGAAACGACCCCGGTCTTCGGCAATATCCATGTTGTCGAATGAAGTTCCCACAATACGGATACCCTTCTCATGAAGTCGCTTCGCCATCTTTAGGGCGGTTTGACCTCCTAACTGAACAATTACTCCATCTGGTTTTTCTAATTGAATGATATCCCAAAGGTGTTCCCAAAAAACGGGCTCGAAATATAATTTATCTGCCATATCAAAATCGGTGGAAACCGTTTCGGGGTTGCAGTTTACCATGATGGCTTCATAACCGCATTCTTTAATGGCTAATAATCCATGAACACAACAGTAATCGAACTCAATACCCTGACCAATTCGGTTGGGACCACTGCCCAGAACTATTATCTTTTTTTTCCCAGAGGGGAGTGATTCGTTGGAAGAGAGAGTTGGTCGCATGAATATGAAATTGTGCAAAATTAGGATTATGCAGGTAATCAGCCGTTTTTTATTTCCCCGGGTTATCCACGATGATTTTATTTAGTTTTTCCGGTGGATGGCTCCAAATTGGCAGGAGATTTAAACACTTTTCCGTTTTTCATTACAAAATTCACTTTTTCTAAGAGTTGAATATTTTCCAGTGGATTCCCTTTTACTGCAATCAGGTCGGCCCGAAATCCGGGCTGTATAACGCCAGCGGATTGAGCAATGCCCAATAAATCGGCTGCATGAATGGTGGCAGTTTGTATAGCTTGCAGGGGCGTCATACCATAGGATACCATTAAACTGAAGTCCCTTGCCTGCGGTTCCTTCCAGTCGTATCCACCTATATCGGTTCCATAGGCAATAGGGACACCTGCCTTTAGGGCTTTTTCGAAAAGTGCTTTCTCTCCCTTGGCAAAAATCAGATTGATGGAATTTCCTGCTGCTGCTCTTCCTTTGGCAACATATTCATTTACATAAATGGTGGGCACCCAATATATTTTTTTTGCAGCCATTTGTTGCATACATTCTTCATCCATTCCAAAACCATGTTCAATACTACTGGCTCCTGCTTCAATAGAGGATAGAATACCATCGCGGGTAATGGCATGGGATGCTAATTTTTTTCTGCTTCTCAGTGTTTCATCTCCTATAGCCATTATTTCATCCCGAGTAAAATTGGGCAGACTTCTGAATTTGCCATCAGGCAACTGGTAATAACCTCGATCAGCATATATCTTAATCCAATCGGCTCCCCGCTCTATTTGCTGGCGGGTTGCCCTTCTGGCTTCATCTGCACCTGTAATTTCTTGCACTCCCTTCGGCATGGTTAATTCGGAAGCATATTCCGAAGTTTTAATAGGATAGTGTCCGGTTGTATTTAGTGCCAGCGTTGCTACCTGCATGTTTGGTCCAGGTATTTCTTCCTTTTGTATTGCTTTTTTCAAATCTACATCTGCATAACCGGCACCTTCGGTTCCCAAATCCCGAATGGTAGTAAAACCATTTAATAAGGATTGCCTGCAACTATTTACTGCACGGATAGTTCTATAGGCAATAGATTCTTTTAATATCTGCGCATCATAATCTTCGCTAGTAATATCGCCCTGTAACAATACATGGGTATGACAATCAATTAACCCAGGCAATACCGTATAAGCGGAAAGGTCGATTACCGTATCTGCTTTTTCATTCCATTGTGATGAAGGAATGATTGAAGCTATACGCTGGTTTTTAATCAGAATTACTTGTTGACTAAGTAATTGTCCGGTTTGTACGTTTAGAACCGAACCACATTTTATGGCAGTTTCTGATTGAGAAAATGCACTGGCTAAGGATAGCTCAAGGAAAATTATTAAAGCAAGTTTTATGTTTCGCATAGTGTAAGTTACTAAAAAACATGGATTGTGAATTGCTTATAATCTTATGCTTATCATTATATCCCTATTTTTTTTAACCTATTTATTTCCTTGAATATCTATTATATAGTTGCGAATTGTTTTTTAAAAGGGTTAAGCTCTTGAAGTTGGATCATTTCATCAAATTCATATAAAATCATACGCAATAATTAATTGTGCTGTAAAGATGTATCATCATATTGCTTTTGTAGTTGCCTTAATTCTTGCCGAAGATTCTCCTGAATAGTCTGATAAGCAGGGTTGTTATACAAATCCTCTTGTTCCTGTGGATCTTTTAACAAATCGTAGAGTTGCCATTCATTAACGGTATAAAAGTAAATCAGTTTATATCTATCGGTTCTTACGCCAATATGTTGTAAAACCGTATGGGCACCATTGAATTCATAGAAATGATAGTAAATACTTTTTCTTGGCAGTTGATATGTTGGATTAAGCAGTAAGGGTAGAATACTTATTCCGTGCATGTCTTTCGGTACCGGTAAGCCCGCTGCTTCCAGTAAGGTTGGAGCATGATCGATATTTTGTGTTAATTGGGTACTAACTGCACCCGGTTGAATTTTTCCCGGCCAGCGAATCATTAAAGGAGTTTGCATAGAAACATCATACATCCATCTTTTATCAAACCATCCATTTTCTCCCAGGTAAAATCCCTGATCGGAAGTATACATTACCATTGTTTGCTGGCTAAGTCCTGCAGAATCAAGGTAGTTGAGTAATCTGCCTACATTTTCATCAATAGAAGCAACACAGGCAAGATAATCCTGCATATACCATTGATATTTTAATGCAAGTAATGCTTTCCCGGTTGGTCTTTCTTTTTGAATGATTTCTCCTCTGGCTGCATATATTTTTTGTATGGCTTCTCTTTCTGCAGGGGGTATGGTTTTGAAGATTGCGTAATAATATTTTTCCTCAGCCGCAGACGGTTTTAGTTCGGGAATATTTTGCAAATAAACCGGATCTACTTTCAGATCGCTGCAAAGTTCCAGATGTTCCAATATGCGCATGGTTTGCAGGCGCCATGCGGTTCCTCGTTTTGCGGTATCGGCATATAAAGTTGGGGGCTCGGGGAAATGCCGGTTTTGAAATCGTTGAATATTGGCAAGGGTAGGAAGAAAATTGCGGTGAGGGGCTTTGTGGTTAACCATCAGGAAAAAGGGTTTCGCTGGCTTTCTCTCTTCGCGTAACCACCGAATGGCATCATCAGTAATTAAGTTAGTGGTATAACCTTGCCGGGTTACAGTATCTCCTTTTTGGTTAATCATCCGAGGGGTATAATAAATGCCCTGACCCGGTAAAACCTGCCAATAGTCGAAGCCGGTAGGATAACTTACCAAATGCCATTTTCCTACCAATGCCGTTTGATATCCATTTTCCTGCAATATTTTAGGCAAGGTTCTCTGTGTACCGTTGAAAACAGAATTATTATCGATAAAGCCATTTTTGTTTGAATGGAGCCCCGTTAAAAATGTTGCCCTTGATGGGCCACATAGTGAGTTTCCTACCATTGCTCGGGTAAATCGGATGCCTTCCTTGCCTATTCTATCTATTTGAGGGGTTTGTAGCAAAGTACTGTTATATGCACTGATGGCATCTGCATCATGGTCGTCGCTCATAATCACTATAATATTAGGAGGAGTGTTTTGCGCTATTCCTGCTTGTTCTATCAGCAAACAACCAATCAGCAATCCAATTATTTTTTGCATGTGTATTTTTTGAATATCAAATTTTTATATCAATTTCTAAGTTACTACAATCAGCTATGGCTATTCTATACAATTTAATAATTTGCACTTGAATAAAAATGATTGTATGAGAATATTCTATTTTGTTATTATCTGTTTGTCTTTTGCTTCCTGTTCAGGAGTAAAGGTATTGCCATCAGAATCAGCTGAGGGTGTTAACTGGCAGCAGTATGCAAGTTTTGATTTTTATCAGGTAGATGCATCCGGCGATACTATCAGTGAGCAGTTTGCTTCCGGGATTGCTGTTTTAAAACAATCCATTGCTACACAAATGAAGCAGCGGGGATACGTTCAGCTAAGTGCACAACCCGATTTGTTGATCAATATCGGACTGGTAGTGAAAGAGCTGGTGCAAACACGGCAAACCGATTGGCGTACCGATGGGGCTCCCCGTTATATAGGTCAGCGAAACTATTCGTGGAAGAGTGAGTCCATTGAAGTGGGCAGGTATCGGGAAGGAACGGTTTCGGTGCATGTTGTAGATGCCCGCCGTAATCAGTTATTGTGGAAGGGGGCTGCTAAGGGCGTAATCCCCGATAAGCAAAAACAATTACCGGGTTTGGCTGAGGATGCTATGAAGCGGGTATTCGAAAAATATCCGGGTAAGGTGCTGTAATCACTTGATCAGAAATAATTCTTCCCATCGGGTGGTGTAGCGGGGGCTGCGCAATTCCTGTCGCATTTTCCAGTTGCGGCTGGTGCCGGATGCTGCAAACTTGAGTACATCGTTGCGCATAGAAAAATTTACATTATCAATCATCTTCATCAGCTCGGTTGTTTTTGGATGAGGCTCGTCAAATAATGAACCCTGCACGCTGTTTCGGGGAACAATACCCGATAATAATACGCCTGCTTTTTTATAGGTTAACCCTTTTTCAAATAATTGATTCGTTAGTTGCAGGGCAGGTTTAATCAACTCGTGGGTAGCATCTGTAGCAACAGATAGTTGTATATAGCTGCCAATGGTAGGGCCATGTCGGAATCTGCCGGCAGCAGGCGGAGATTTGGGTACCAGGAATACACTAATGCAGGAAGCGGCCCCCTGTTGTCGACGCAATTTTTCGGCGGCACGGGAAGTGTAGGTTGCCACTGCTTCCCGGATATCGGCTAATTCGGTTACATCACTTCCAAACATACGGGTTGTGGCAATCATTTTTTTGGTAGTCAGTTCTTCCAGCATTCCGATGCAGGGCATACCCTGTAATTCGTGCAGTAAGCGAACACCGGTTACCCCTCCTAATATTTTTCGTGCCCATTCTGTATTTTGCTTTCGCAAATCAAAGGCAGTTTTAATTTGCATTCCCTCCAGCTTTTCGGCATACCGTCGTCCGATACCCCAGATATCGCTTACCGCAGTTTGTTGTAATGCTTTACTTATTTTTTCTTCCGTATCCAGCATAAGTATCCCGCGGGTAGCCGCTTTGTGTTTTTTACATAGTCGGTTGGCCACTTTACTAAGTACTTTGGTGGGCGCCACTCCGATGGAAACCTTTATCCCCGTCCATTGCTCGATTCTGTCTTTTACTGCTACACAAAAATCATGTATTTCGGTTGTGGGCAGGTGGCTCAAATTGAGGAAGGCCTCATCTACTGAATATACTTCCACACATTCGGGAGGTAACATCAATCGCATGCATTCCATCACCCGCCAGCTAAGATCGCCGTAGAGATTATAATTCGAGGAAAATGTTGCTACTCCATGTCTTTCTATCAGCTCTTTGGCTTTGAAGTAAGGGTCTCCCATTACAATTCCCAACTGTTTGGCCTCATCGCTTCTTGAAATGATACACCCATCGTTATTGCTCAATACTACCACTGGCAGCCTATCCAGCAAGGGCCTGAATAACCGCTCACAGGAGCAGTAAAAACTATTACAATCAACAATTGCCCGCATGATATACCGAATGAATGGTGTATACAACTACGCCCCATATACTATAATCGCCATCCGGGGTAATAGGGATGTTGGCGAAGCGCTTATTGCCGGCTGCCAGCACAATTTTTTCTCCATTTACCCATAGTCTGCGTACCAGCATTTCTCCGTTCCAAACTGCTACTACTACTTTACCATGCACTGCGGGCAAACTTCTGTCAACAATCAGCACATCCCCGGCATAAATCCCTAATTCCTGCATGGCTTCACTATTCATTCTAAAAAAATAGGTGGCGGGTTTGTTGTGAATCAACTGCTCATTTAAATCGATACCCCGTTCCATAAAGTCATCGGCAGCTGCCCCAAACCCGGTAGCATTCGCAGTAGGTACCTCCATTTGTGTGAAATCCTTTGAGCCTTTATAGGCGGCTCCGTACCATTCTTCGGCATCCATATTTTTATTTTGAAATGCTAAAATAATTAGTATTTTTATGCTAAAATAATTATTAATTGATTTTTTTATGATGGCAGTAAAAGAAATGGGCAGTCTGGCAACGCAGAAACAATTTCAGGGATGGTGGCACTACTGGCTGGTGGTAAACCTACCCGAGGCAATCAGCCGAAAACTGATGTTGCCCAAACAGGCGGGATGTATGGCGGCTTTTCTGGCAAGAGAAGGAATGGAAAACACCCTGATTCGATGGATGCAAAAAATATTCAGTCAGCAACAGCAAGTAGAACTTACCCTCGAATTGCTGCGCCCCGATGATCAGCAGCCCGCACGCTGGCAGGTGCAAAACCCGGCAGTTTTTGAACAATTGCGCCAACAATTATACGCACTAAACCCATATCTCCAGGGTAGCGATTGCCCTGCAATTCAGTTCGGTTCATTTATTCAATGGAGACTGCCAACGAATGGCCATGCAGGTATAATGCCGTTTCAAACGGCGCATATTCAGTTTTCCTTACAGGAATTTATACTATATCGCAAACCCTATCATGCAGGGGATGCAACACAAGTTCAGGTGTTTGGACTTAAGCCCAATAAACTCAGTTAATTATTTAATGGTAAGATTCAGCGATACAATATCAGATAATAAATTATTCGATCGGGAATAATGTCCGTATCGAATTTCAAGCGAACTCAGGTGTTCCGATCCTAGTAATCCACTAGGTGGAGCAATACGCAAGCCTGTACCATAAAAATGACTGGTGAAAGTAGAGAGATCATAATTGCTGGTATAATAGGTATTTGCAGCAGTGTGTTGTTGATAGGGGGCAAAGTATTTAGTAGATTGTTGGGAATAGAAGCGGTAGAACGGACTAATAGAAAAAAACGCGGTGGGTTTAATTACAGGTTCCAGACTAATCGTGTGAGCGCTCAGTGCCCAGTCGTCTTGGTAATAGCGGTAATAGGCACGTAAAATCAAATGATCACCCATAAAATAACTGGCTCGAAGTGAAACAGGTATTTTCATTCGGCTATCGGGAAGTTTTTCAACGTGTACCGAGTTATCATTGAAATAAACTCTGTGAAATGGCAGGCCGAGGTATCCCTGTTGCATGATTAAATCTGCCAGGAGAGATATCTGTAATTGGGAGTTGATAATCTGGCTATAACTAAAAGATGCACCGAATGTATTTCTTACCGCTGTTGGATAATCATCTCCGCGAGGAATGAAGGAACCAGTTCTCAGTTCTATCGGGTAAATTAATTTCAGGTTATCGAGGTAGGTAAATAATTTGATGCCTGCTTCCCCAGAACGATCTTTCGTTTTTTTGCTAATGTTCACCTGGTTTCCAAAAGACAAATAGTCAAACTCTCTAGAGGCAGAGGCACCGGCACCAACACTTACACCTGTTGCGGTATTCTCCATACTCCAGTTAAAAGAGGGGTAAATACGCGTGTCACTATGCGATGCGGAAGAATTCGCTTTTAAATCAATTCGATCGGATGAGGCGGATGTATAATGATCTATTCCCAACTCACCTTCAAAACTATGCTTGCGCCATTTCTTATCTATACGGGTAAGTTTAATTGAAAAGCTATTTGAAATATCAGTTAACTTTTCGGTGCCAATTCCTCCGGTTACGGCAGCATTATTGCCATCCTGACTATAATAACTGGAAACAATATTGGCTTCAGCAAAAGTTAATTTACGTTGTTGGTAGCCGGATGAATCAATCGCTTTTTTTGTCTGCGAAAAAACTGAGAGTACCCCAATATATAATGCCAGTATGCTTAAAGTAATTTTTTTCATTTGAAACAGCTATTCGGTGTTTTGATTAATTGCAGCCACAACCCCCGCCACTTTTTCCTGCATTGGCTCCGGATGCCCCTTCGCGGTAGGATAAGAAACTGAGTTCTGTTTTTTCAATTTTTCTGTTACTGAGCACCATTTCACTATCGTTCAATTTGTTTTTCTGATATTCCTTCACGGAAGTGCAAGCATTGCAAAACGTGAAAAGCAGTACAAATAGCAAAATGAGTTTTGCGCAATGAAAGCGGGATGAATGAAAATGTTTCATTTGAAATACATGCATCATGGGGCATTTATTTTTTCGGGTAATGATAATTTGACGGCAATCTCGTGAATGAAAGCTTCGGGAGAAAGTTTTGGGTTCCCCTCCCAACTGGCAACTACTCTTCCGTTTTCGTTCAGCAAAACAGTTAGTGGAAAAATACCTTGCGTGTTATAAGTATCTGCCAATCGGTTATTTTGTTGTTGAATAGCTGCAGGAAGCTGTTTTTTCTTTTCCCTCGGGAAATCGGCATTTACCAAAATCAAATATTGATTGGCCCATGTCGAAAAACTAGCAGATTCGAAAATGTCTTTATGCATTCTGATACAAGGAGCACACCAATCAGATCCGGAAAAATTGAGGAGAATGGCTTTGTGCTGTTCGCGGGCATTTTTTTGAGCTCGCTCCATGTCAGTTTCCCATTGAATGGGGCTAATCCAATGAATAAATGTAATTAGTAAAAGAAAAAGTTGCATATGCTATTATGAGGTATAGACACGAAGTAAAGTGCTTATGCTGCTCTGTTGTATAAATATAACTGTTAATGATTGGTCAAAAAAATTAAAAAACATGAGTGGTAATAATTATATTTAAAGAAAATACATCATGACTGGTTTTCGACGAACACTACAACTTCCTACCACTATTGCATTGGTGGTGGGGGGAATAATAGGTTCGGGTATATTTATGAAACCGGCGACTATGATGGCCCATCTAGGGTCATCGTGGTGGTTGTTGGAAGTATGGGCACTTGCAGGATGTATTACACTTTGTGGTGCTTTATCCAATGCAGAATTAGCTGCAATGTATCCGGAAACGGGCGGACAATATGTTTTTTTTAGTAAAATATATGGTAATCGGTTTGCATTTTTATATGGCTGGGCTTCTATGGCAGTTTTTAATACCGGCGGAAATGCATCTGTAGCCTATGTTTGCTCAACTTATGCAGGATATTTTGTTTCCCTCCCCCGATTGGAAACAGCAGTTGAACAAGCTATTCATTTTCATATTCCCCTGATTGGAGATATTTTCCCACTCGAGAATATTGGGGTTAAAGCGCTTACTATATTAATTATCATACTGTTTACCTGGATAAACTATAAAAGTGTTAACTGGGGAGCTTCTTTGCAAAGAATGCTTACTTGGATAAAATTAATTGCTATTGCTATTTTGGTTTTCGGAGTTATCAATGCTTCAAATGGGAGTATACATCATTTTTCTGAGACCCTTCCTAATAAACCAGTAGGATGGGCAATGATAGCTGCATGGATGTCTGCACTATCAGGGGCATTTTGGGGATATGAAGGATGGAATAACATAACATTTGTTTCCGGGGAAATCGATCGACCTCAGCGAAATATCCCCCTCAGTTTGATTTTTGGCTTATTGATTTGTATACTCGTATATGTTTCACTGAATGCAGTGTATATCTATATGTTAAATCCAAAAGCATTAGCAGCTTCAACCTGGGTTGCATCGGATGCTGCCAGAATGATGGGGGGGATTTTAGGTGCAGGACTCATAACGGCAATGGTTGTAATTTCAACATTAGGAGCTACTAATGGAAATATTTTAGCAACAGCACGTGTTACTTATGCTTTAGGGGCTGCCAATTCGCTATTCTCATGGGCAGGAAAAGTACATCCCCGTTTTCACACACCTGGAAACGCTTTGTGGTTAAACGCTTTTTGGGCAACCATGCTCATTGTCAGTGGCTCATTCGACATCCTTACAGATATGCTGGTTTTTGTAAGTTGGTTTTTTTATGGCATGAGCGCATTGGGGGTAATTATTTTACGTTTCCGTAAGCCCGAATTACACCGCCCATATAAAGTACCCTTATATCCCTATTTACCCATGATTTTTGTCTTATTTACTGTTGGCTTTCTGCTGGCTACTCTCATAACTGATATTCAACAATATCTTGCCGGCAAAACCCATTTAGTTAATTCTTTGCTAGGGGTTGCAATTACTTTGCTTGGACTCCCCCTTTATTATTGGTCAAAATCAAGAAATTGATGCCTTGATTCCCAGCTAAGTTTTATTTTCGTGTCAAACAGAATGGGAATGGAAGCTGTATTGAAAGAAATAAGAACACAACTGCAATTACTAACTGGTAATACCGCAGAGCGCATTGAGAAAATTCAGCAAAGCGGAAGTGACCGGGTTTATTTTAGAATTTATCATGCAAACGGGACTACGATTGCAACGTATAATCACCATTTGAAAGAGAACGAAACCTTCCTCTACTTTAGTAGGCATTTTAAAAAGGCAGGGTTACCCGTTCCCAAAATTTATGGACAAAATTCTACAGGGAATCTCTATTTTCAGGAAGATTTTGGTCCGGATTCATTGTTGAATTGCTTGGAGCGAGATGGATATAATGACTATGTTTACCGGCTATTTCAAAAAAGTTTACAACAGCTTGCAAGGGTACAGGTATTAGGAGATCAAGATCTGGATTATAATCAATGTATTACAGCAAAAGTTTTTGGAAAGCAGGCTATCATTAGTGATTTACTTTATTTCAAGTATTATTTTCTTGATACCCTTCAGATACCCTACGATAAACAGGCATTGTTAGATGACTTTGATGCACTCAGTAATTATCTAACACATACCCAATATAAATTTTTCATGTTTCGCGATTTTCAAAGTAGAAATATTTTGGTGCAAAACGATCAGGTTTATTTTATCGATTATCAGGGAGGAATGAAAGGAGCTCCCCAATACGATGTTGCATCCCTCTTGTGGCAGGCCAAAGCGGAATTATCGGAAGAATGGAAAAACAAACTGTTGGATTACTATATGGATTGTCTCGACCCTTTACTTGAGCAGCCGGTTGAGAGAAGCACTTTTATTAGTCAGTACAACGGTTACGTACTCATACGCTTGTTGCAGGTTTTGGGTGCATATGGATTTAGAGGATTATTTGAACGAAAGGCACATTTTTTATCCAGTATTCCACTTGCCATGCGTAATCTTCGTTTTTTTATCCAAAATAAAAGAGTTGGAATTGTTACTCCAGAATTCGACAGATTATTGCATTTAATAATTAGTGAAGCAGTGATTGCCCGTTTCGAACCGATTCAGGCAACAGAGGAAACTCCACTAAGAATAGAAGTGAATAGTTTCAGCTATAAAAAAGGCATTCCCCTGGATGAAACAGATAATGGAGGGGGATTTGTATTCGACATGAGGGGAATACTCAATCCTGGTAGATTAGATGAATACAAATACTTATCTGGAAAAGATAAGCCAGTAATTGATTTTTTAGAACAGCAAACAAAAATGAATGCCTTTTTAAATAGCGTTTGGGACATTATTGATGTAAACGTGGAATCTTATTTGCAAAGGGGTTTCGAAAATCTGCAAATTAATTTTGGTTGTACCGGAGGCCAACATCGCAGCGTATATGCTGCAGAACAAACTGCCCGGCATTTGCGAAATAAATATAAGTTGAAGGTTTCTGTTCAACACCGAAATGAAAATAGTTGGCTGAAAAAAGACGTGTAAAAGAACTTTGATTTGCCAAAATTGATTGTATAAAATAAATTTTTATAGAATGAAAGCCATGTTATTTGCTGCCGGAATGGGAACGAGGTTAAAGCCCTGGACCGACATTCACCCAAAAGCACTGGCCGTAGTGAATGGAAAAACGTTATTGCAAAGAAATATCGAGTATTTACAATTGGCAGGAATTAAGGAAGTGGTAGTAAATGTGCATCATTTTGCCGACCAGATTATTCAGGCAGTTTCGGAAAGTAAAGGTTGGGGTTCGTTGGTTCACATTTCAGATGAGACGGGTCAATTGCTGGATACCGGAGGCGGATTGGTGAAAGCCGCTCCCTATTTTTTGGGGGAATCCTACTTTGTTGCCATGAATGTTGATATCCTCACTGATTTGAGTCTTGAAAAAATGATACAGCAACATTTGGATTTGAACGCATTGGCAACGTTGGCTGTTTCCGACCGGATGAGTAACCGAAATTTTTTGTTCGATGAAGCACAATTATTGGTAGGTTGGCGACAGTTGGAACCCTTTAGTGAGAAAATTGTAAAAGATTCGCAATTGCTTATACCCAAGGCATTTAGTGGTGTGCATGTAATTAGTCCTGCTATATTCGACAAAATTCAATTGCAGGGAAAGTTTTCAATGGTTGATATTTACTTATCATTAGCCAGTCATTGTAAAATTGTAGGATACGACCATACCGGTACCCGTTTTCTAGATGTTGGAAAACCAGCCAGTTTGCAACTGGCGAACGAAACTTTCCATTGAGATTTTCAATACATAAAATATTGTTATGAGACCATTATTATTGCAAGTTGGAATTCGAAATGTAAATATAGGTGAACGGGTTACCTGTGTTGAGCCCTGTAATTTATATGAATGCACAATCGGTGATGATAGTTTTGTTGGGCCCTTTGTGGAGATTCAACGTGGCGTTATAATTGGGAAAAGATGTCGTATACAATCACATAGTTTCATTTGCGAAAAAGTAAGTATTTCGGATGATTGTTTTATAGGACATGGGGTGATGTTTGTAAATGATCTTTTTAAACAGGGAGGTCCTTCGGGAAATGCAGAATCTTGGAAATCAACTCATATCGGAAATCAGGTAAGTATTGGCAGCAATGCAACAATTTTGCCAGTACAAATTACAAATCAGGTAGTAATAGGAGCTGGTGCGGTAGTTACGAAGGATATTACTGAACCCGGTTTTTATGCAGGTAATCCTGCAAAAAAAATTCGATCGCTTCCTAAATAGGTTGTTTCCAGTAATCTTATACGCGGATGTAAATTTTCTTTTTATCCAATAGGTAAACAATGAGCCAGTAAAAAGTAATCATTGCCAATGCATAGCATAAAGATCCCGTTCGCAAATCGGAGGAAACGGTTTTAAAAATATGTTCATACACCCAAGGGAAAAAGGAAGTATATACTTTTTTACCATCAGGGTCGATGTGGTCTACAAATCTGAATAACGCAGATACCCGGGGTAAAAATCCACTCAAAACAAAAATAAAAAGTGGATTTTTTCCAAATACGGTAAAAAATTTACTCCAGCGGGGCTGGTAGTTTTTCCAATCTAATTGATACATGCAAATGCCCAACAATATCATCGCTAATCCTGTGGTGTAAAGAACATACGAACTGGTCCATATTTTTTTGTTAACCGGGAAAACCATATCCCATACATATCCAGTTCCCATTAGAACAAAACCAATCACCAGCACTTTTGAGAGCATTTCATGATTGGTGCCTTTCTCCCGAATGAAATATCCGGTAAGGTATCCAAAAATCACTTGAGCAATTGCCGGTAAAGTACTGGCCAGTCCTTCCGGATCAAAGGGCACCCCCTTCATTTTATACATGTGTGATGCCCCTAAAACCTGTAAATCCCATTTTGTGCCAAACCATCCTTCAAAACCAAAAGGATCGGAAGGGTTTCCCAGCACTAAACACAAAGCCCAATACAGTAGTAATATAATTCCTGCAACTACAAAAGCCCCTTTGGTTTTTGTGAAATAAATGAATAATGCTGCTAAAAGATACGCCAGTGATATGCGTTGCAAAACGCCCATGATTCGCACATTTTGCCAGAGTTTGGGTACCAGTTCATCGTGATCCCATTTTATAAAAGGACTCCAGTTGAGAAAAATTCCGATAGCAAAAATTAAGGCGGCTCTTTTACAAACTTTCTGCAGAAAAAATCCGGTAGTTTTTGATTCCATGCCGGGCATAACAAAAGCAAGGGCATTTCCAACTGCAAACAAAAAAAATGGAAAAACCAAATCGGTAGGAGTACACCCGTGCCAGTCGGCATGTTCTAAAGGGGAAAATATATGCGACCAGGTACCAGGGTTATTCACCAGAATCATCAAGGCCACGGTAGCTCCCCTAAATACATCAAGGGAATAAAATCTTTGTTGCATAGTGCGAATTGAATTAGAAAGTTACAGTTAATTATTAAAATATCAACCGGTTTCATAGGTTGGTGGAAAACTGCATATTTTATTGTTTCTTTACAAATTAAATGTTGATATGAGTAAGCGGATTTTAATAACTGGAGGAGCCGGATTTATTGGTTCACATGTGGTAAGGCTATTTGTAAATAGCTACCCCCAGTATACCATAGTAAATCTTGATTGTTTAACTTATGCAGGTAATTTAGCGAACCTCCAGGATGTGGCAGATGCTCCCAACTATTGTTTTGAAAAAGTAAATATATTGGATGCGCCTGCCTTAGAAGCAGTTTTTACCAAACATGGAATTACAGATGTAATTCATTTAGCGGCTGAATCTCATGTAGATCGTTCTATTTTTTCCCCACTGGGTTTTGTATATACTAATGTGATAGGAACCGTAAACTTGTTGAATGTTGCCAAAACCTATTGGAAAGATGATTTACCTACTCATCTTTTTTACCATGTATCTACCGATGAAGTGTATGGTACTTTAGGTGCCGAAGGATTGTTTACTGAAAATACTCCGTATGCACCCAATTCTCCCTATTCAGCCAGCAAAGCCTCATCCGATCATTTTGTGAGGGCATATCACGAAACCTTTCATTTACCAACTGTTGTTTCGAATTGTTCTAATAATTACGGACCCTTTCATTTCCCCGAAAAATTGATTCCCTTATTTATCAATAATATCATTTTAAAAAAACCACTGCCTGTATATGGAGATGGTTTAAATACCCGCGATTGGTTGTATGTGAAAGACCATGCTCGGGCCATCGATTTGTTATTTCATAAAGGAAACAGAGGAGAAACTTATAACATTGGAGGTTTCAATGAATGGAAAAATATTGATCTGGTAAAGCTGCTGTGTTCATTAATGGATGAAAAGCTGAACAGACCAGCAGGCGAGTCGGCAAAGTTAATTACGTATGTGAAAGACCGTCCCGGACATGATCTACGATATGCAATTGATGCTGGCAAAATTAACCGGGAACTTGGCTGGAAACCCTCTGTTACTTTTGAGCAGGGATTAGCTGAAACCATTGACTGGTATTTACAAAATGGAAATTGGTTACAACAGGTAACATCAGGAGAATACCAGCAGTATTATGAAAAAATGTACAATCGTTCCTAACATATGCGTGCCGAATTATCACCATTAGCAGATTGTTATATTATTCACGATACCCGTTTGGGAGATGATCGGGGGTATTTTTTTGAAAGCTTTAATCGTTTTAATTTCCATGAACAAACAGGATGGGATGTAAATTTTGTTCAGGATAATCAATCGAGTTCACAGCGGGGAGTGATTAGGGGTTTACACTTCCAGCGGGGAGTGCACGTACAGGCAAAACTGGTGCGCGTATTGCAGGGACGGGTGCTCGATGTAGCCGTAGATTTAAGAAAGGGCTCTCCAACATTTGGAAAATCTTTTTCTATAGAGTTAACCGAGAACAATGGACTACAACTTTTCATACCAAGAGGGTTTGCGCATGGATTTGAAGTATTATCGGAGCAGGCAGTATTTTTTTATAAATGTGATAATTATTACAATAAATCAGCAGATGGCGGAGTATTTTATATGGACCCATCGTTGCAAATACAATGGCAAACGGCAGAATCGGATAGGATATTATCAGAGAAAGATTGGCAGTTACCTTTATTGAAAGATATTTCCGCTGGGTTGGATTTTGAGTATACATCGCATTCATAATTGATATCACATTCTTATTACTTTAATTTATTTATATGAAGGGTATTATTCTGGCAGGTGGATCGGGAACGAGATTATATCCCATTACCAAGGGAATCAGTAAACAACTGATGCCTATTTATGATAAGCCAATGATATATTATCCATTGTCGGTTTTAATGCTTGCCGGCATTCGGGAGGTTCTTATAATTACAACACCTGAAGATATCAGTCAATTTCAGCGATTGTTGGGAACAGGTGCTGAGCTGGGCTGCCGATTTACTTTTGCTGTTCAGGAAGTTCCGAATGGACTTGCCCAGGCTTTTGTGATTGGGGCTTCATTTATTGGCAATGATAAAGTAGCGCTTATTTTGGGCGATAATATTTTTTATGGTGCAGGATTCAGTAAGCTGGTACAGTCGTTCAATGATTTAGAAGGTGCAGCGGTTTTTGCTTATGAGGTGAATGATCCTGAAAGATATGGAGTAGTAGAATTTGATGAACATAAAAAAGCGATTTCCATAGAGGAAAAACCCCAGCAACCTAAGTCGAATTATGCGGTGCCCGGCTTATATTTTTATGATAATTCTGTAGTTGCCATTGCCAAAAATATTCAGCCCTCAGCCAGAGGGGAATATGAAATTACTGATGTGAACAGGATTTATCTGGATCAGGGAAAATTACAGGTTGGCATTATGAATAGAGGCACTGCCTGGTTAGATACAGGAACTTTCGATTCACTAAGCGATGCCAGTGAGTTTGTTCGTGTTATTGAAAAGCGGCAGAGTCAGAAAATCGGTTGTATCGAAGAGGTTGCCTACCGAATGGGGTTCATTAACCACACACAACTGATGAAGCTTGCCGACCTTTATGCTAAAAGTGGCTATGGCGCCTATTTGAAGGGTATAAAGTAATTTGTTCATAGCCAGTTAGTTATAAGTTTCCTCCCTGAATTTCCCCTATAGGCTAAACAATTTAGCGGGATGTATGTTACATTAGGCATGAATACCTTTACCATCAAGGATTTGGAGAATTTGTCGGGAATAAAGGCCCATACCATTCGGATATGGGAGCAGCGGTATCATTTATTAAATCCACAAAGAACCAAAACCAATATACGGAGTTATACCAATATGGAGTTAAAAGCAATTTTAAATATTGCTCTCCTAAATAAATATGGGTACAAGATTTCCCGCATCGATAAGATGACTCCAGAGGAAATGAACCAGAAAATTGCTCTGCTTTCTCAGGCAGAAGCACTTCAGGAAAAGTTGATCAATGATTTAATTGGTGCAATGATTGATATGAATACCGATCAGTTTGAAATGCTTTTGGATGATCATATTCGATCTAAAGGAATCGAAAAGGTGATTCTTCGAACTATTTTCCCCTTTTTGGAAAAAGTAGGTATTCTTTGGGTAACTAATCACGTAAATCCTGCTCAGGAGCATCTGGCTACTAATATAATCCGTCAGAAACTCATCATGGGTATTGAGGGAATTCGTTCGGTTCCCGATAGCAAAAATCAAGTATTACTTTTTTTACCAGAAGGTGAATATCATGAAGTTGGTTTGTTATTTGTATATTTCTTGTTGAAGTCCAGAGGATATAAAGTTTATTATCTAGGGGCAAATGTTCCACTCAGGGACGTAGAATTTACAGCCAATGCCAAACAAATTTCTTCAATATATACGCATCTTACCTCCGTTGCACATAGCTTCAATTTTGAGAAGTTCCTCATCAATGCACATAACCGGATGCCCGACAGGAATATTATGATTTCGGGATTACTTGCACAGCAGTATGCAAAAAAAGTTCCCCCGAGCATTCATATTAAAAAGTCCCTCGCTGAGGTTATGGATAGTTTTCAGATATCCCGTATAATGGATTGATCCTCATTTTGTTGAACGTTGAGTCTCACGATGTTTTCAGATTTTTTATTCTGAGACTACAATCATCGATTTATAATTTGTTTAGCATTGATAGGTAATAATTTAAACAAAAATTTTTGTTTAATATTTAAATACTTGAAAATCAATATTAAAATAATATATAAAAATAAATTTAATGTGATTGGTATTCCAAATTTGTTTAACTTTGGTTTGTAAAAATTAAACAAACAGGTTATGAGTACAGTAGAATTCAACCGACTCTTGTTAAACAATGCTGAATTTTTAAAGCCATTTGCGCATACATTAACGCATGATCACGAGGCAGCAAAAGATTTATATCAGGAAACCTTATTCCGTGCATTAGCTAATAAAGACAAGTATAATGTAGGTACGAATATTAAGGCCTGGTTGTATACGATTATGCGGAATATATTTATTAATAATTATCGCAGAAGAGCAAAACAGAACACCATCTTCGATAATACTCCTAATGAGTTTTTATTGAATACACAACAAGGTACGGTTAGTAATGAAGCTGTTGCAACTATCAATCTGAAAGAAGTGCAAAAAGCAATACAGGATCTGCCTGAGATTTTCCGTAATCCTTTCTTATTATATTTTGATGGGTATAAGTACCATGAAATTGCGGATATGTTGCAAGAGCCCCTCGGTACAATCAAAAGCCGTATTCACTTTGCTCGTAAGCTTTTGAAAACTCAAATCAATCGCCATTAATTCATTTATTAAAACAGGCTGTTGCAAAAGAAAGTTATTATAATCGGCAGTGGTTTTGCCGGATTATCGGCAGCCAGTTTTATGGCTAAAGCCGGATGGGAAGTAGATGTTTTTGAGAAACACCCCATTCCTGGCGGAAGAGCCAGAAAAATGGAAGCAGCTGGATTTACTTTTGATATGGGCCCCAGTTGGTACTGGATGCCAGATGTATTTGAAAGATATTTTCGTCTTTTTGGAAAAAAAGTGAGTGATTATTATCAGTTAAAAAGATTAGATCCATCCTATGCTGTTTATTGGCCGGAAGGTAACTGGGAAATACCGGCAGGAACTGAAGCACTGCAACATTTTTTTGAATCCATTGAACCCGGAGCAGGAAAAAAATTAGCCGAATTTTTATCTGAAGCCGCATATAAATATGAGGTAGGAATAAACAAGCTGGTGATGAAGCCCGGGCAGTCGCTATCAGAGTTTCTGGATAAAGATTTGATAAAAGGACTATTCCGTCTGGATGTTTTCAAATCTATGAAATCGCATGTGGCTAAATATTTCCGCGATCCGCGTTTAAGAGAATTGATGGAATTTCCTGTTTTGTTTTTAGGAGCACTTCCTTCAAAAACACCCGCTTTATATAGTTTAATGAATTATGCCGACATAGAAGGAGGTACCTGGTTTCCGGAAAAAGGAATGTACCAGATAGTTAAAGGTATGTATGATTTAGCAGTTGAGCTGGGAGTAAATTTTCATTTTAATCGGGAAGTAAGCTCAATAGAAATACAAAATGGCATTGCAACCGGTATTCGTACTCATCAGGGGAATCTGAATCAAATAGATGTTGAATTGCATACAGCTGATGTTATTATAGGTGGTGCAGATTATCATCATATTGAAACCGCGTTATTGCCTTACCATGCTCGCTCTTACTCAGATTCCTATTGGAATTCCAGGGTAATGGCACCGGGTTGTTTACTTTATTATGTTGGTATCAATAAGAAGTTAACAGGAGTACAACACCACTCTTTATTTTTTGATACTTCTTTTGCCCAACATGGAGATGAAATTTATAATACATTTTCGTGGCCGGTAGATCCACTTTTTTATGTTAATGTAACGTCTACCACCGATCCTTCCACTGCACCTAGCGGATGTGAAAATTTATTTATTTTAATACCCATTGCTGCCGGTTTGACTGATGATAGCGAGGAATTGAGAGAGAAATATTTTCTTCAGGTAGTACATCGTCTTGAAAAAAGATGGGGACAATCAATCCGTGAACATATTATTTTTAAAAAATCATTTGCTACCAGCGATTTCATCAGCGAATACCATGCTTTTCGGGGAAATGCCTATGGATTAGCGAACACTTTACTGCAAACGGCTGTTTTAAAACCATCTCTCCGCAGTAAAAAAGTTCGCAACCTGTTTTATACCGGTCAACTCACCGTTCCAGGTCCGGGAGTGCCTCCCAGTCTGATTAGCGGAGAAGTAGTGGCAAAAGAAATAACAAAGCAATATGCTTTGTAAAAAAGTTTGAATACCAGTGGGTTAGTGATAGTGCGACAAATGATTTGTAAAAGTGAGTAAAAATCATTATATTTCTAATATTATTCTATACTATGGTACGCCTTTTTCAACAACTAAGTGAGCAATGCAGTCAAATTACCACTGAGTTGTACAGCACCAGTTTCTCTTCAGCAATCAAAATTTTGCATAAAGATTTGCGCAAGCCAATTTTTAATATTTATGGTTTTGTAAGGCTTGCAGATGAAATAGTCGATACTTTTCACGATCAGGATAAAGCATTTCTATTATCTGATTTTAAAAAGCAAACCTACGATGCAATTGAAAGAGGGATCAGTCTGAATCCTATCTTGCATAGCTTTCAAATAACTGTTAACCAATATTCCATAGATCGGGCACTGATTGAGGCTTTTTTCCATAGCATGGAAATGGACTTGAATCGTGTTGCTTATGATCAGCAAGGATATGAGGAATATATTTATGGGAGTGCTGAAGTAGTAGGATTGATGTGTCTATTTGTTTTTTGTGATGGCAATCGAGACCAATATGATTCATTGAAAAATTATGCACGAAGTTTGGGTGCTGCTTTTCAAAAAGTAAACTTTTTGCGTGATTTGAAGGCTGATTATGAAGGATTGGAAAGAGTGTATTTTCCAGGATGCGATTTTACCAATTTTTCTCAGAGGGACAAAGATGCCATTGAAGCAGATATACAACAAGACTTTGATCAAGCTTATCTGGGAATTCTGGCATTGCCTGCAAAAGCCAGATTTGGCGTTTATGTGGCGTATAAGTACTATTTATCCCTATTCAAAAAAATTAAAAAAGTTCCCCCTCAAAATATTCTTCAGTATAGAATTCGTATACCTGATTATGGTAAAATGCTCATCCTGGCAAAAGCCGGCATACGCAGTCAACTGAATTTATTATAAGCTTATTATGGAACAATTGATACTGGTTAATGAGCAGGATGTTGCCATAGGAATCATGGAGAAAATGGAGGTACATGAAAAAGCCCTGTTACACCGGGCTTTCAGTGTTTTCATTTTTAATAGTAGAGGTGAATTGCTGTTGCAGCAACGTGCTCAAGAAAAATATCACTGTGGGGGTTTATGGACAAATACCTGTTGTAGTCATCCCCGACCGCTTGAAGAAACATCACACGCCGCATTGCGACGTTTACAAGAGGAAATGGGTTTTACTACCCCATTAAAAAAAGTATTTGATTTTGTTTATAAAGCACCTTTTTCTAACGGATTAACTGAGTATGAGTTTGACCATGTTTTTGTAGGATATCACGATGGATCTGTTCAAATTAATAAGTCGGAAGCTTCCGATTATAAATATCTTTCAGTTCAAGAAATACAATCTCTTTTATCATCATCCCCCGAACAGTTTACTCCCTGGTTTCAAATTGCTTTTCCTAAATTAACAGACTGGTTACGCTGGCAGCAAGTTGCATGAATATGAATTCCGCTAATAAGTTGCCATCGCAACAGCAAGTAGTAGTGATAGGTTCCGGAGTTGCGGGATTGGCAACTGCTATCCGATTGGCATGTAGGGGCTTTCAGGTTTGTGTATTAGAAAAAAATACTTTTCCCGGAGGGAAGCTCCATCATTTTGAGCAGAACGGATTTCATTTTGATGCTGGCCCAAGTTTGTTTACCCGTCCACAATTAATCGAAGAACTTTTTCAATTAGCGGGCGAACCAATGGATGATTATTTGTCTTACGAGCGCCTCCCTATTTCTTGTCATTACTTCTATGAAACCGGTCCTATGGTGCAGGCGTGGGCGAATCGGGAATTACTGGCATTAGAGCTTGCGCAGAAACATGGAGAAGATGAATTTTCCATTATAAATTATTTAGAAAAAGCCGATAGCTTATTTAAACGGGTTGGAAATATTTTCCTAACCCATTCATTGCATTCTCTTCAAACATTGCACGAAGCCCCCATTGCAGATGCCATAGCTGCTACTCGCTGGCGGCATTTGTTTTCATCAATGCATTCGCTGAATCAGTCTGCTTTCCGAAATCCGAAAACTGTGCAATTGTTCGATCGATATGCCACTTATAATGGAAGCAATCCGTATAGTGCCCCGGGTATGTTAAGTATGATTGCCCACTTAGAACACAATGAAGGAAGTTTTTATCCAAAGGGAGGTATGATTAGTATTACTCGTGCTCTTCACAGGCTTGCTGTAAAACTGGGCGTAAAGTTTCATTTCAATAGTCCGGCTTCCCGAATTGTGGTAAAAGAAGGAAGGGTTTCAGGGGTTGAAGCAGGCAGCGAGCTGTTACCAGCGGATAGGGTAGTGAGTAATGTAGATGTTTATTTTACTTATCTGCGTTTATTGAAACAACCGGAGGTCGCAGAAAAAATACTTCGACAAGAGCGCAGCAGTAGTGCCATGATTTTTTATTGGGGCATTCGTAAAAATTTTCCGCAATTGAATTTGCATAATATCTTTTTCTCGGAAAATTATGAGGCAGAGTTTACTCATTTGTTTCAACACAAAACTTTATACAAAGATCCAACTGTTTATATCAATATAACTTCCAAATGTGAACCCGGAATACAGGCACCCGAGGATATGGAAAATTGGTTTGTGATGATTAATGTCCCCGCCAATATCGGCCAGAATTGGCAACAATATCGGACTGAATCACGCGAACGTATCATTGCCAAGCTAAGCAGGATTTTAGGAGTTGAGATTGAAGAGCTTATCATTTCAGAATCGGTTGCCGACCCGGTGAGTATAGAAGCATTAACAGATTCTTATATGGGATCTCTCTACGGAACCAGTTCCAACTCTAAAATGGCAGCCTTTTTACGACATCCTAACTTCAGCAAAGCAATTTCCGGTTTATATTTTGTTGGTGGAAGTGTACATCCCGGAGGAGGTATACCTTTGTGTTTGAGCAGTGCTGCCATAACTGAAAAAATTATCTGGCAGAATCAAATGCAGTATTAACATATTGTAAATTATATACATTAATAAATAACATGAAAGGATGGACCCCCTATAACCGTGCTGTTGCTGTAGCATTGTTGTTTCATGTGAGTGGTGCACTTGGCATGATTATGGGTTATTACAGTAATTGGTTCGTGCGGATGACACCCATAAATTTATTGGTGATGTTTGGTTTGTTACTGTATACTCATACTGATTATTCAAAAAAATTCCGGTTGTTTTTGTTTTTAGCTTTTTCTACAGGAATGATAACCGAAATGATAGGAGTTAACACGGGAAAATTATTCGGATTGTATCAATATAGCCGTTTGCTGGGCCCTGGAATTGGTGGGGTGCCCCTTTTGATTGGAATTAATTGGTTTTTGGTAGTATGGTGTAGCGCTCAATGTGTATTATTATTACATCAAGAGGTATTGAAGTGGCTTGGTCCGATGGGCGAAAAGGTCTCAGAAGCCTGGCTGCGAATTTCATTGGTGGTAGATGGAGCATTATTGGCAACCCTTTTTGATTGGGTGCTGGAACCGGCCGCTGTTAAATTGGGATACTGGACCTGGTTACAGGGCAGTATACCCATATATAATTATGTCTGTTGGTTTTTAATTAGTGCGCTGCTTATAGGGATTTTCCAGGGTTTTGGCTTCCGGAGGATAAACCAATTCGCAGTACATTTGTTTATAATCCAGATGCTGTTTTTTTTAGCTATTCGAACCTTTTATTAGTCATGATATACGTATTAGTTGCATGGATAACTTTCATTATTATGGAGCCGGTAACCTGGCTTACCCATCGTTATGTAATGCATGGATTTTTGTGGTATTTACATAAAGATCACCACCAAAAGGAATCGGGGTTTTTTGAAAAAAATGACGCCTTCTTTCTAATTTTCGCTATTCCCAGCTGGCTCTGCATTATGTTAGGAAGTATGAAGGGCAATTACTGGGCAGTGGGCATTGGTTTTGGAATTGCGATGTATGGATTTGCCTATTTTTTGGTGCATGAAATTATCATTCATCAGCGTTTCAAATTGTTTACCCGCAGCAACAACCGCTATATTAAAGTAATTCGCTGGGCTCATAAGATGCATCACAAGCACCTGGGAAAGGAAGATGGAGAAAGTTTTGGAATGTTATGGGTTGCCCGTGAATATTGGGATAAAGTAAAGCGGGATGAGCAGTTACAACAATCCTGATTAATAATTTCACCTGTTATTGGAAACGCACTTTGATTATATTATTTCCGGTGCCGGTTGTGCCGGAATGAGCGTATTAATGCGAATGATGCAGGATGAGTATTTTAACGATAAAAAAATACTTATTATTGATGCAGCCCTAAAAAATACCAATGACCGTACTTGGTGTTTTTGGGAGCAAAAGCCAGGTGTTTTTGAATCTATTGTACATCATCGTTGGCATCAATTGATTTTTCAATCCTCTGAGGGAACAGTGCAATCGGCTTTACGCCCTTATCAATATAAAATGATTCGAGGTATCGATTTATACAATCATGTAATGGTTCATGCCGCTTCTAAATCCAATATTACCTGGAAAATTGCTAAAATTTTGGATATAACACAGACAAATGGTATAGTAAGGGTGGAATTGGAAAATGAAACATTTACTGCACCATTTGTGATCAATAGTATTCTCTTCTCTGATACCCCCTTGCTTTCTAATGAATCCAAATCTTATCATCTGCTGCAGCATTTTAAAGGCTGGATGATTGAAACTTCTGAAGATTGTTTTGATCCAGATAAAGCAACTTTCATGGATTTCAGGGTAAGTCAGCAATCGGGTACCACATTCGTTTATGTATTGCCAGTTACTAATCGGAGGGCATTGGTAGAGTATACATTATTTTCTAAAGACCTTTTACCTTCGGGCACATATGATGCTGCTTTGGGAAACTATATTAATCAATATATTACCAAATCCGATTATAGGATTGAGCACATTGAGTGGGGTGTAATTCCCATGACCAATCATCTCTTCAAAAAAGAGGAAGGTTCAGTTCATTATATTGGGACTGCAGGGGGGCAAGTTAAAGCCAGTAGTGGGTTTGCTTTTCAATTTATTCAGAAACGTGCCGATGAAATGATTGCGTTGCTCAAATTTGGAAAAAGCCGCTCCTTTTTTGAAAAAGTTTCAGAAAAAAA
>Ga0214923_10002120_pt1 | contig 26985 bp, 16 predicted proteins | sample LL1510_MetaG_FD_177993 | JGI IMG/M metagenome (GOLD analysis project Ga0214923, IMG submission 177993) | Freshwater microbial communities from Lake Lanier, Atlanta, Georgia, United States - LL-1510 | ecosystem: Environmental > Aquatic > Freshwater > Lake | place: USA: Georgia | collected...
TTTAATGGTAAGAAATTTATGGAAATGATAAAAAATAATAATGCTGTTATATCTGGATCATTTGTATTATCATGTTTTGATAATAGTTTTATTAATGACGATATTGATATCTATATTAGAGTTAATGATATAGAAGAAATGAGTGAAATAGAAAAATTATTAAGAAATATAAATAAATATAGTGATAATGAAATGATATCAAGTAATATTAGATTATCAAGTAATATTAGATTATCAAAAGTAAAGAGTAATTATAAATCTATATATATGTTAAATAAAACTCATAAAGTAGTAACATTTGAAATAAATAAAGGTTTATTAAAAGATGATATAATAAATATACAATTAATCTATATATTAGAAGATCCTATTAGTTTTATAAATGAATCATTTGATTTTGATTTTTGTAAGATTATATTTGATGGTGAAAAATTAATATCTAATCATTTTAATGAAATTATTAATAAAACAGGTAATATTGGTTTAAGTTATTTAAAATCATGTTTAAATATAGATACTTATCTAGCTAAATATAGAATAACAAAAACTTTAGCTAGAGTAGATAAATATATGAGAAGAGGTTTTAAAATTAATAATTATGATGAATTAATTAATGATATAATAAGATCAATAAATGATGATAATAAAAATAATGGAATATAATAAAATCATGTGATGAAGATTATGATTAGATAATGATGTAAATGATAATATATCTAAAATAGATGATTAATTATTTTATTATTTAAATTATATTATTTTATTTAATTAAATATAAATTTATAAGATATAATTTAAGAGTATTTAATTTATATATATATATATATATTATTATGATTATTATTTAGTTATTTTATTTTTTTGTTTTATGATATAATATGATCATTATTATTTAAATTTAACCGCCCGAATATTCGGGCGGTTAAATATTAAAAAAAATTGAAAAATGAAATATTAAGATGAACTATAATTATGATTTATAATTATATAATAATTATCTATAACTAAAATGGAATAATAATAATAATTAGATACAGAAACATTAAACAATTTTAATTAAAAACTCATTAATTAAAATTAATAAATAAATATAGATGAATATATTAACAAATTAATATAAGATACCAAATATAATATAGATATGAGTTTTAGATAAAAGTTTTTAAGATTTGTTGGTATATATACTTTTTGTTTAAATTATAAATTATTTAATGAAATGGGAATTTTTAATAATAAAAGATCTAGTAATTTCTTAGATTAACTTGAATCAATAAATGCAATTGAAGGTGATGATTATATTATAATATAAAATTATGAATAATATAGTCAATCTATTTAATTAAATGTCATTATAGAAGATAATAAAGAAATGTATAATTAAGAATTTTATGAAGATAATTTTTAAGGATTAAGATAATATGAAAATAAAGATAATATCATATAAACTAATTTGTAAATATTAGGATAATTTAATAAAACTAGATAAAGATCATAAAGAAAGGATTATTATATTAAACCAGAAACATTTAAATTATTATGTATAAGAAATAAGAATACTAAAATATATGCTAAATACTTCTTATTTTTAGAAATGATAGTCAAATTTTATAGTTTATATTAATAAAAATATTAAGAAAAAGTAATTCAATAATTATATTAAAATGAATCAGTTTTAATGAAGAAAATAGATAATTTAGAATTATAAAATAATAAATAATCAGAAGATATCAAAGAATTATTGAATTTAGGTAATAAATAATTAAATGAAATAAAAGAATAAAAAGAAATGATAACTGATTAAAGTGATAAAATTGATGATATTATTGATACTTTAGATAAGACAACTGATAATTATGTAGTCAAAGCTAAAAAGAAATGTAAATAAGAATAAGTTATTATAATGAAGAATAATTTAAATGATATTGATTCATATGAATATTATATGATAAGAGGTTAAATAACTCATACTAATGGTAAATTAAAGAGATATTAAACAGATCATGAAGATGCAGAAGAGATATATAGAGTATTAACACCAAATGCAATAAATTTAACAACAAGATTCTTTGAATAATATAAAAAATAAATAATAAGTAATAAATGTAATTTTGATATAATATATGATAAAAAGAAGAAATAATATATGATAACATAAGAATAAATGTTATAATTATTTAAAAGTGTAGAATAAGATAAAAAAGAACCTTATAAAGAATTTTAATGATAAATGAATGATTATTTTATTATTATTAATTTATGATTTTTTATGCAAGAATAAATAAATATAATGATAAATATAATGATAAATAATATCGATTCAACATATAGAAATAATTTATTATTATTATTATCTATTCTATTTTGTGATATATTATGAGTTTTAATATAAATAAATTAAATTACAAGAGGTTAATATATGATAAATTTTTATATTTTTAAAAATAATATATAATATAATAATATATATATGGCTACACAAAATAATGTTATTGTGACAAATAATAATGATTGTTTAGTTAGAGATGTTAATAGATTAAAATTAGATAATGGATATAATGATAGATTAAGAGATGATACAGTTTTTAATTTACAAAATCCATTAAATTGGATAACAACAGGAGATAGATTTGCATCAAAATTAGGAAGAAAAGGAGGAGTTGTATATGGAGGAAATGTGAAATCAAATCAAGAATTCTTTGTATCAAATGGTTCATGTAATAATAAAGGAGAAAAATTTAATGAAGATACAGTTTTTGAATGGTGTTCAATGGGGTGTAAATAAAGTAATTATTATCATACCAATAAGTTTTTATCTTACTCACTTTGTTTTTATACTAACTCATTTCATTCGTTAGTATAAAAAAAATTGAAAAATAAATGATCAATAAGCTATTGTATTATATAAATTAATAACAATAAAATATAATATATAAAATGAACTATTAAAGTTTAATTTATAATCCAAAAATATTAAGATAAGTATTGATATTTTTAGATAGTTAAGATATTTATAATTTATTATTTATCAATAAATATATGAATTTATAATTAAAATAGTTAAATATAGATTATAATAATCATTCATATAATTAAAAATTTTTTGTTGGTTAATATTAAAATTTATTTAAATATAGTATTGATAATAAATAGATTATATAGTTTTAAAAGTAATATAATGCTTATATTGAAATAGATTTTATAGAAAATATAGTTAAATTTAGATAATATATTGATGAAGGACCATTTTTTAAAAATAATAATAAATAAATAATTTTTTATAATATATTAGAAGATATAATTATAAAAAATATAAATCATGATTTTAATAATATCTTAATTTTAATTTGTCCAAATAATAATATAGATGAAATAATATTACCTAAATAATTATAATATTTAGATTGTTCACATAATTAAATTGATAAATTATAATTACCAGATAAATTATAATATTTAAATTGTTCTTATAATATGATTATAGAATTAGATTTTTTATTTTTGAATTTAATATAATATATAGATTGTTCTCATAATTATATAAATTTAATAATTAATGTAGGCAATAAATTAAAATATTTAAATTGTTCACATAATGAAATTGTAGATTTTATTAATTAATATTCTAATTTAGAATATTTAGATTGTTCACATAATGAAATTAAATAATTAATATTATAAATTAAAGAACTTAAATTTTTAAATTGTTCTAATAATGAAATTAATAAATTAAATTTATTATGTAAATAATTAAATTACTTAAATTGTTCTAATAATGAAATTAATAAAATTAAAAATTTACCTAATAATTTAAATTATTTAGATTGTTCACATAATGAAATTAATTAATATGATATATTTCCATCTAAACTAGAATATTTAAATTGTTCACATAATGAAATCTAAAAATTAATAATATTACCTCAAAATCTTAAATATTTAGATTGTTCATATAATTAAATTATTTTAATAGAATTAGAAAAAATATAATTATAATATCTAGATTGTTCACATAATGAAATGATATATTTAATAATTAATTCTCATGAATTAGAATATTTAGATTGTTAAAATAATTAATTATTTAATTTAAATAATCATGATATTAGTTTTAATTGTGATGAATGTGGATAATGTGATCATCTATAATAATAATTTAATTAAATATAATAAAATAAATTAAAAATAAAATCTAAATAATTAAGATATTTAGATTGTTAAAATAATGATAAAATTAAAAAAATAAAAATTAAATCATAAAAAATATAATATTTAAATTGTTAAAATTGTGAATAATTAGATATAAGTAATATAATGAATAATTATAAATATTAAAAAATATAATAATATGGTATTTTTTATTTTAAATGATTAAAATGATATGATTATATGATTTTTTTATTAAATTATAATTTATTTTATTATATAATAAAATAAATTAAATTATTAAAATTTATCAGATATTTTATTAATTTATTATCATATTTAATATAGTTAAAGCCATATTATAACTCATATCTTTATTTTCAAATCTATCAATAACTTATTAAATATTATAACAATTTAATATACTATTTATTATAACTTATTTATATTTTAATTATAATTACATTAAACCATTAATAACTGATGATGATATATATTCAAAATGAGCTGTTTCTCCTTTTATTATTGCTCCTATACATACAATTATTTATTTTTTATCATTTATATCTTTAGTATATTTTTAACAAATATTATCAACAATATGAGGTATTTCAAATGATCCTGGTACTTCATAATATTTAAATTTATTTATATGATATTATTCTAATATTTATCTTATATTTCTCATATAAATCTCATTATATTCATAATTCCATTATGTATATACAAAATGTATCTAATATTATTTAAATATATTTTAATCATATTTATCTATTTATTATTACATTCTATTTGCACTTTATAATAATTTATTATCTTATTTTTCATTTAATATTTCTATTATTTCTTATTATATTTATGAAGTCTTATTATTATATATATTTAATATCTCCTAATCTGTTTTATATATCTTATTTTTTTATCTCTATTATTTAGTTTACATATATCTATAATTATATATATAACTTTCTAATTATAATCCAAAACAATCTACTATATAATCTCTTAATTAATTTATCTTCTCATCATTATTAGTTATTAATATTATTTTTTTAATATCATACCAATCTAATATTTATTTTATCATATTATATTTTCTTTCATCTTCTTTATGATTTAATTAAATATTAGCTTCATATGTATCCATTTTATTATTATTTTATAAATTATAACTATTTAATTTATCAATTAATCCAATACCTCTTCCTTCTTATTTAGCAGGTATTATTATCATTCCATTTCCTATTTCTGTTATTATTTTTAATGTTTTTCTTAATTATTATCCACAATCACATTATAATGATTATAAAACATCTCCTGTATAACATTCTGAATGTATTCTAACTAATAATTTATCTTAATTATAAATATTACCTTTGATTAATACTTTATGAGGTTAATTATAATCACCTGACCAAAAACATACTAATTTAAATTCTCCATAATCTTTTAATTATAAATTAGTTTAACTTATAGGTCTAGTATATAAATTATTATCAATATATGATTTAATTTCTTGAATTGTGATAAAATCTAAATTATATTATTAACAAAATTCTTATGCTTATTCATATCTTAACATATTACCATTATTATCTACTAATTCACTTATAATAGCTAATGGTTTCATTCCTGCTATTCTACATAATTCTATACTAGATTCTGTATGACCTTATCTCTGATATAATCCACATTAATTACTTATTAATGGATAAATATGTCCTGGTTTTGTTAAATCTTCTTTTTAAGTTTTTTCATCACAACAACTTATTAAACTTAAATATCTTTCATAAGATGAAACACCTGTTTTACATTATTTATGATCAAATGACATACCAAATGGTGTTGATAATTTATCTTCAGTTTTAAATTATTCTATACCTAATTAATCAGCTTTTTATTCAGTCATACTAATACATATAATACCTGTTGTATTATTTTTTATAAATGTTATTATTTCTGGTGTTATTTTCTCACATGGTATCATTATATCGGCTTCATCTTCTCTATCTTAATCATCCATTATAACAATTGGTTTACCTTATTATAGATTTTTAATTATTTATTTAATTTTATCATTTTATTATACATAATAAGAAGTAAAAATATCATTATCAAATTATTTAATTTCTTTTATTTATAATTAAGATTATTATATAGTTTTATTTAATATATTTTTAAATAAAGATTATGAATATGAACCTAAAATTTTATTTGATTTATAAATATGATATTCATTAACTAAATCTTATTAGAAAAATATCTCTTATAATGAAGGACCTCCTTCAACTAAACATTATATAACTCCATTTTTACCTAAATATAATAATAATTCTTCTAAATTATTATAAAATAATTCAATATTCATATCTAACCATTTATCTAATATTTTCTTATCTAAATTTTAATCTGTTACTATAATAGTCTTTTAATTAGTTTAATCTAATATATTATAATTATCTAATATTTTTCCTTATCTATCTATTAATACTCTAATAGGTTATTTATAATTTTAATTTAAATTATCTAATCTACAATTTAATTTAGGATTATCTTATAAAATAGTATTAGACCCTATTATTATTGCTTAACATTTTGATCTTAATTAATGTACATGTTATCTTGATTTTTCATTAGTTAACCATTAAGATTAACCATTATATAAACATGGATAACCATCTAATGATAATGCCATTTTACAAATAACATAAGGTTTTTTATTTTATCTATGATAAAAATAAGATGTTAATGATTATTATATTTTTTCATATATTTAAGATTATTAATTAATTTATCTAAATTAAATATCATTATCAAAAAAATTTTTTAAACCAATATTTTTAGTTATTTAATCTTCATCTTCTAATGCATATATAACTTCTTATAATTAATATTATATTATTAAATCACAACATGGTTTAGTTTTACCAAAATGTCCACAAGGTTCTAATGTTACATATAATTTTGATTATTTTAATAATTCTTTACCATTTTAATTATTTTATAAAACATTATTAATAGCATTTACTTCTGCATGATTTTAACCATATACTTCATGATATCCTTTACCTATTATTTAATTATTATTTACTATAACACAACCAACTATTGGATTTGGTGCTGTTGTTGTTTAACCTAATAAACTTAAATTATAAGCTTATTCCATATAATATTCATCATTCAATACGTTATTATTAATATTAAATTCAATATTGACATAATCTAATAATTTAAGATATTAAAAGATAGTATTATTAATTGTATGAGGTATTAAACATATACTAAATTAATTAGTTAAATAATTTACTGATTTTATAGTTAAACTTATTCCATCTATACAAATACTATCTTTATATTTTACATTAAATATATCATTCTAATTATTTAATTAAATAATATATTCAATAGATGAATCTTTATTATAAATTATATTAACAATTTAAGCAGTATTATGAATATGACCTAATACATTATGACCACTATTATCTTAATTTTATATTATACTTTTTTCTATATTAACATAAAAAAATTAGTTATCTTTATAATATTTAAATGTTGTTTTATCAAATGTTTCTTACATTATAAAAAAATAAATATATTATAAATCTATATTAGTTATTGTTAAACACACACCATTTATTGATATTGATTATCCTATATATAAATTATTTAATGATTAATCTTCATTTAATAATTTTAATATAGATTAATCTATTTATGTTAATTTAACTTATTATATTATACCTGTAAACATTTATTATAATATATTATATTATATATATTTTATATTAATTTATTTTTTATTTTTTTATGACTATTTTATGATTACTAATTATTAATATATTTAATTAAATTATTTTTATTTAATTAAATATTATATGATATTTATTAGATAAATCAACATTTTAATTGATTATCATTAGATAAATCAACATTTAATTTATTTTCATTAGATAAATCATTATTAGATTGATTATTTTCATTAGATAAATCAACATTTAATTGATTTTCATTATTAGATAAATCAACATTTAATTTATTTTCATTAGATAAATCATTATTTAATTTATTTTCATTAGATAAATTATTATTAGATAAATCTAATTGATTTTTCAATAAATCATTTCTAGATAATGATAATTGTTCAACAGTTGGTTTAAGAGTATATTGTTCTAAAACTTCTTTTAATAGATTAAATAAGGCTTCTCTAAATAATGGAAAAGTAAAATGAACAACTTTATATAATTCTTCTAAGAAGTTATCAGTTTTAGCGAGTAATTCAAGTTGATCAGGATGGAATTGATTACAAAAATCTCTAATAACATTTAAATTTTCAGCAACTTGAATATTAGGTGGTAAATCATTATAATATCCCCAAATAGTGGTTAATCTTAATAAAAGATTTTCAAATGCTTCTTTAGGTAATTCAGATAGATAATTGAATCTTAATTCTTCTACTATAATAACAATTTGTTCTAAAGTTAATCTTAAGAATTTAATGGATTGTAATTCAGGAACAGTCCAATAATTTTCAACATATAATCTAAAGTCCCAAGTAACTAAAATATATTTCATGATTTCATAATTAGTTTCAATATCAGCGATTTCTTTTTCAATTAGAGGTTTATTTTCATCATATTTAAATACTTCATCATGATCTTTTCTATGAGATAAATCAACATGTTTAGCTTTTAATTTAATTAAGAAATTAGATAAGAATTTATAATGATCTCTATTATATAAATCTTCTTTTAAAAGATAATCAAAATATTCTTGATTACCTTTGATAGACCCATATAATTTTTCAATATCATCAATAACACTATTAACAGCTTGTTCTTTGATAGTATCAATATCTAAAGTTTGTTTAGATTTATCAAAATATTTAACTTTATTATGAATAACTTTAGAATCATTATTTGAATTATCATTTAATAATAATTCATTATTAGATTCTAAATTATTATTATTTTCAACAGTATTAGAAGTATTATCCATTAAATATATAAAATTATATAATTGATATATATTTAAATAGATTAGAATTTAATAAAAAAATTAGTAATTATAAAAATCATTCAGAACCAGTTTCTTGAACACCATTAATAACAGGCCATCCAATTTCATGAGTATTTGGTGATATTTTTGACCAATCTAAAACATAATTAGTTTCATTTGTAATTTGTTTATCATCTGGTAAATCTTGTCCATTTGGAGTTTGAACTATATAATAACCAGCATCTGGATGATTTCTTAAATTAGCATCATTAGGTCCAAATAATTGTCTAACATTAGTAGTCAAAGGTATTTCAGCTAAATTATCGAAATGATGGAATTGATTATATTTAGAAGTAGATAAAATGAAATCATTATCAACAGGTAAACCTTTATTACAATGGTATTGTTCTCTTAATTCAACAATATCTCTTTTCATAAAATCAGCAATTCTTTCACCAGCTAAAATAGCTCCTGGTATGGTATTAGCTGAATAAGCTGGTAATATTGAACAATCTGCTACTCTTACTCCACAAACATTATAAACTCTACCGTTACATTAAACTTGATATTTCTTGATAGTTATTAGCTATCAAAAGATAAGTTTTATTTGTTTTATAATCATATATCTATATCATATTACTATAATATAAATACTGTTATAAATACTAATAAATCAAATTTTAAAGATGTGTAACTCACCTAGAGTTATTTTTCAAAATACGCTTCTTATATAAATATTACGTGCTCCATTTACATCTCTATCTATACTTACTTGACAATCTTTACAATAATATATTTTTGCACTTCCTAAATCTTTTTTATAACTTCCACAACTACTACAAGTTTTTGATGTATGTGATTCATCTATTAAATTATAATTTACATTATACATTAAACATTTAAACTGTAATCTTTGACTAAATTCATAATACTTTGTTCTTAAACATGCTACTTTTTGGATATTATTTAATACACTATTATTTTTTTTTACTATATCTTTGGCACTCATATCACCTAATAATATAGTATTATAATTGTGAGTTAAATATTTTATTGTTTTCCAATGTAAATCATCTATTTTATTACTTATTTTCCTATTTATCATTAATTCATTCTTTTTCTTTATTTTATTACTTATATTATCATTATTTTTTATTTTATTTAATCTTTTTATTGATTTTCCTATTATATTATTTACATTATTTCCTATTTTTACTAAACCATCTTCACTAACACCTGTCATAAATGTTCGAGAGATAAAATATGAATTTAGAATAAATTCATATTTTATCGGTTCGAAGCGTCGAGAAAAATAACCTTTAGGTTATTTTTTCTCCGGTTCTAAGACCTGGATCTAATGATATTAAATTTGATGTTTTATTTGGAATAGTTTGATTTATTGTTTTTATTGGTATTAATAATGTATATTGATCTAAAGTTTTATTATAATTTATTTTTACATTACTATCTATATTACATAGATCAACTTCTTCACCATTATAATAATACTTAATATCACCTAAGATATTAGGACAAACTTTATTATCAACAATGTAACATTTTTCAATTTCTATTGTTTTAGATATCCTATCATTTCTCCAATATTTAATTCTAAAACGTTTAATATTACCTCTCAATAAATTAGTTTTAGCAGCTTCAATATTATTACATAATTGTTTAATTGAATAATCTAATGTATGAATATGAATTTTTTTATTATTATAAACATATTTATTTTGAATTTCTATTTTCTTATCTTTAAATATTTTACGCATTGTATAATAATTATATATAATTTTAACATCTTTATAATTACTATTGATTATATCTCTACTAAGAAAATGTTTAGTATATTGATAATTATCTTTAATATATTTAACAACTTCATTATATATATCTGTATAAGCATTAAACCATTTATTTAATATAGCTTTTTGGTCATTATTTAATATCATTTTAACTTTTTGACATTTTGTTATATTTTCTTTATTAAATTTAACATTAACTTTAATATTATCTGGTCGAGAGGGAAAGTAAAAACTTTCCCGGCTCGAGGCTACGTTTGAAAATTCTAAAGAATTTTCAAACGCGCTTCTATCATTATTATTATAAATATCATATTTTTTAATATCAAACCAAGAATTAGTATTAATATTATTACATTTATCTTTAAAATTATATGGTAGATCTAAACAGTGTTTATTAATATTATTTTTAAAAGTTTCGTGATAATTATCATGATCCTTATTTTTTTTCTTTTTCTTCATTTTTGTATTATACTATATAATAATAATTTATATTTATATTATTTTAATTAATATGTATATAAATAAATATTTTATCAAATAATATAAAGTTTTTTTAAATAAAATTATATTAGTAATAATATATTAAAAAATGGAAGAATATTTATCAGGTAGTAAAGCAAGTAAAATATTAGGAGTCCACCAAAGAACTTTATATCAATGGGATGAAAAAAAAACAATAGAAACTATAAGAACACCAGGAGGAAAACGTCTTTATAATGTTAAAAAATATCTTGCAAATATAGAAAAAAATAAACCTAAAGAAGAAATATTGGAAGAAATAAAAGATAAAAATAAAATAAATATAATAAATAATGAAGATAAATTAAAAAGAAAAATAATATATGCAAGAGTATCATCAAGTGGTCAAAAGAATGATTTAGATAGACAAGTAGAAGTATTAAAAGAAAAATATCCAAATCATGAATTAATAAAAGATATAGGAAGTGGTATGAATATGAATAGAAAAGGATTAAGAAAGATAATAGATTATGCGATACAAGGAGAGATAGAAGAAGTAATAATAGTACATAAAGATAGATTAGCAAGATTTGGATATAGTTTAGTAGAAGATTTAATAAAGAAATATTCAGATGGAAAAGTAATAATAATGGAAAGAAAAGAAGATAAAGAAGCAAAGGAAGAATTAGTAGAAGATATATTACAAATAATGAATATATTTGTAGCGAAGATGAATGGAATGAGAAAATATAAAAAAAAAGAAATGTTAAAAGAAAACACAGATAGTGAAAATAGTGAAAATGAAGAAAAAGAATAGAAAAAAATAATAAAGAAAATTAAAAATAAGATAAAATATTGAGTTATAAAATATAAATATATAAAAATAAAAATTATATAATATATCAAAAAATTGATATATTATATAAGTATAAAGAAATATCAAGTTTAGTAGATACTAGTAACTGACCCTAGCAAGTTTAGCTTATCATTTATTCACTTATACTCCATATGGTATTTAAATAAATTAAATTAAACAATAATCAAATCAAATTAAATGATTATCTATTATATCAGCATATATCATTTCATCTTCTAATAAATTATCTTTATAATTATATTCTAATGTATATGAATCTAATTCTTCTTTACTATATGTTTTCATATATAATATTTTCACTGTTATTAAAATTTTGTAATATTTATAAATAATATCAATATTTGTATTATTTATAAAATTATTTTTTATGTTATTATATATTACTTTTAATAAATCTACTCTATTACGATTTATTTGATTATATGACATTTTTTTAAATCTATGTCCTAATGTTATTATAATATTAAACATATTATATACTAATGAATATATATCTGATATAATTTTCATTTTTTCTACTAAAATATATGTATTTTCTGCTTTAGATAATAAATTTTTCATATTTGTTGTAAAATATTTAGTTGAATCTGTTTTATCTGTTAAAATTAAATTATTAATATATGTTAATTCTTTATTAAAATTATTAAATGATTTAAGATTAGTATGATAATTTTTTATTTGATTTATTATTTGATTTATATCTAATTTTAATTTAATAATATAATCAGTTGTAATATCATTAATATTATCAGTGAAAACAAGATTAAAACTACTATATTTAATTTTCATTAGAGCAATTTGATTTAATGAAAATTCATTTAGATCAATAGTTTTTAAATTATCATCAATACAAACTATTTTGTTATTATTAGTTTTAATGATATCATATTTTAGACACATTTCATCATAATCTTTAGCATTTTGATTATTTATTGTTATATGATTAAATAGATCATTATTTGTAATTTTAGATAATTCAATAAGATAAGATAATCTAATTTTAATAAATTCAATAATATTTAAATCAGTCATGTTTATTTGTATAATAATAATTTAATTATAATAAGATATTAGATTTATCAATTTTTTGAGAGTGATATTGTTATTGATTAAATGAAAAACAATATCATAAATAAATAATTAAGTGTTGGCCTCGTATTTTACTTCGTAAAATAACTCGGCCATTATATTAGTATCATATATTTTTCTGTTATATTAGAATTTTATAACGTAATATATATTATTTAAAAAAACAAATTTTATCTAATAGTTTATTAAATTATATATTATTTAATATAATTTAATATTTTAATATCATCATTTTTTTATATTTTATTATAATTCCATTATTTATATCTTATATCTCATTTCCATTATTTCTATATCATATCTATTTTTTTCAATTTATCTTTCATATTCTTATTTCTCTAATTATCTCTCATATTTATCTTTTTATATTTACATCTCATACATATGTTTTTATTATTCCAATTATTTCTTTATTTAACTTATATTCATACTATATCTATCTCCTACTAATTGATATTATTTTTTTATTATTTCAATATCCTTCTTATCGGCTTGGATTATAAATAATTCTTAAGAATTATTTATAATCCTAACGCCGAAAATATAGATTGGATTTCCCGAAACGTTTCGGTTAATTAAAATGGTAGAGCTGGTAGACCAAAAACAGAATATTATATAACACCATGGTGTTTCAAAAAGATATTAATGCGTTCTTCAAAAACATCTAGATTTACAGATTATTATCTATTTTTAGAATAAATTATAGATTTTTATAATGAATATTAGATCTAATAAAGAGAATAAGAAATATCAAGATTAAAAAAATAGAATCATAATTATTATCAAAAGTTGATTAAATTATAGTATAAAATGATGATTTAAAATCATAAAATGAATAATAATAATAATAAATAAATCAATTATTATAATTAGGTAATAGATAAGTTAACAAAATAGATAATTAGACTTAATTATTAGATAATTAGACTTAATTATTAAATAATCAAACTTAAAAATTAAATAATTAAACTTAATTATTAAATGATCAAACTTAATTGATTGAAGAATAAAAAGTTGATATTAAATAAACTTTAAAAAAGGTTAATATAATTACTAAAAAATTAGATATAGCAACAGATGATAGGGTTATTTAACCATCAAAAGAAGATTTATAATAATAATTTATAATATTGAAATCTAATGCAAAAAAGAATGAAGTAGGTTATTATTATCCATATCATATGATAAGATGTTAAAGACGTAAATTATAATTTTAAATAGATTAATATAAGGAATTATGTGAGAATGCGACAATAATATTAACAATATACAATCCGAATCCAATAGCTTTTACAAATTATTTGAAATAATAATTAAAGGATGCGTAAAAAATAAATAAAATTCTTAGAATTTTATTTATTTTTTGAGCCTCGAACCAGATTTTAAACATTTTAAAAATGTTTAAAATCTTCTCGATTTATTAGATTTTGACAGGAATGATTTTAAGATAAAAACGAGAAAAGTGAAAAGAGATAATAAAGAAGTATAAATAAGACTAATATCAGAGAAATTATTATTAGAAAAAATATAATAATTAAATGAATAGAAAAAAGAAGTTGAATTATAAGATATAATAGAAGATGAAGATTAATGATATTATATAATATGAAAATTTATTTTATTAAATAATTAAATTATTATGATTAAATAATTATGATTTTATTTATTATAATTAAATTATGGCCGATAAATTTACGAAGTAAATATGAGGCCAATACTGACAAAATGATTTATTTATAATTAATTTTCACTAAATTATTTAATTTTATAATAATTCATCAAATAATAATCAACAAAAATTGATAATCTTATATCTAATATATAATAAATATATATTAAATATAAACAAAATGATAGGTTATAAATTAGGTTGTATTAAATATGATAATTATATTATTAGAGTAATTATATATTTAGAAATAAATCAAGAAAATATTATTAAACATCATGAAATAATAGATGATTTTAATGCTACTCATTATTGTAATAAAGCTAAAGTTATTAAAATAATAGATAAAGATAATAAACAATATGATGAAGCAATATCATTATATTGTTCATTTAGTAAATTATTTTCATCTAATGTAATAAAATATAAAGTTAATCAAATAATTGAATTAAATGATAAAGAAATGAAATCACATGATGAAATTCAATTTTATAAAAATATTAATATAGTATCAACATTTGGTTTAGATATTAAAAATGGTCATGAAATAATATATTGGCCTAATGGTAATAAATTAAGAGAATGTTGTTATGTTAATGGCGAATTAGATGGTAAATATTTTGAATGGTATAGTAATGGTAAGGGAGAAGCACAAGGCTTCGCCTTAGCTTCGGGAACCTCAGATAAAATAATGATAAATTGTAATTATAAGAATGGTAAATTAGATGGTAATTATGAAGATAGATTAAAAAATGGAAAAATAAGAGTTGTATGTAAATATGAGAATGATAAGATGATAGGTGATAGAATGAAAATATTATTAAAAAGATTATTAAATCCATTATAGATCATTTAATATAATTATTTTATTTAATTAAAATAATAATTAAATAAAATTTTTAAATTTTAATATAATTTTTAATAAAAAAATTGAAAAAATATATTAATTATAATATATTACTATTATTTTATTGACTTTAACAATATGAACTATTTAGCTGATTTCTTTGATCAACAAGACCATTTAAGTGATTTATATAATCAATTTAATAAAGATCAAATATCTTTATTAGATAGAATTTATAATACAGATGATTTTGATATTTTAATATCACATTTATTATTATCATATGATATAACTGATATAATTAATCATAATAAATATAATGATAAATTATTTACTATTATATTTAATTATAACAAGTATTATAATAACTTTTATGGTTATCATTTATCTTATGCTTGTGAAAATAATATATTTGATTATATTAATAATATTTTAGATTACTCTGAAAATAATCCTAGTCATAATAAAGAATTATTAAATAATCATTGTTATATTTATGATTTTATAAATACTGATGAATCTTTAAAAAATTTATGTGATTATTTTAATAATAATAACAAAATTATTAAAACATATGTTGATAAATTTATATTCAAAGATAACATTAAATATTTAGATATGATATTAGATATTGCTATTAGATTAAATAATAAAGATATCATAAATTATATTAAAACATTAATTATTTCAGAATATGGATTATTATATGATTTAATACCATTTTTAGATTTATTAAAAAATAAAAATTTATTAACTGATCATTATTTAAGTGAAATTATAAAAAATTTAAAAGATGATTTTGATATATCTATAGTTCTTAATGATTATGTTACTAATATATTAGATGTAATAATTTATTTAAATCATGATTATTATTATAGTAATATTAAATATGTTTGTGAAATAGCATTAAAAAGAAATTTATATTTAGATCAATCATATTCTAATAATAATTTTGCCGAAGGCACCTTCGGTGATAATTTAGTTGAATTTGTTATAAGAAGTGATTATTATAATCCAATATTTCATGATATAATTAGTTCTATAATATTTGATTCAATATATAATAATGATTATTTAGATAAACCACAAGATTATATAATATATTTTATTAAACATATCTATGAATCATTAATTCCATATAAAAAAACTATTATCAAAGATAAATTAATATTAGATGATAAAATATTTTTAGATAAAGTTATTGAAAATTTATATTATCATGAATTATTTCATAAAGAAGTATATGATTATATTAAAATTAAAATATCTATTTATAATGAATTAAGAAAAGATCATTATTTTGTTCATAATTATATCTTATATTATATCAAATATTTTAATGATGATAGTTATGATATTAAAGATTTATTATTATCAAATGAATTAATAATTTATAGAATTATTACATCAGGTCATATATATAATTATGATAAATTTATAAATATACATAATTTATTAGATCAATATATATATGAATATGTTATCAATAATATAAAAAAATTTATAGAAAATAAGAAATTATTATTTAATGTATGTAATATGTTATCATATACATTATATTATTATAAAGATAAAATAGAAGAATTTGATAAATATATTAAAATTAATAATGAATTTGCTAAAGAATTTATATCAAAGATTTATAATAATAATATTTTATTTAAATATTATTATGATTTAGATGATAATGATATAATATATCAAGATATTTTAAATAATAAATTAAATAATCAAATAATAATGTATTATTTGAGATATTATAAAAATGATAATAATATTAATATTAAAAATAAGATATTATTATATTTGAATGAAAATAAATATAATAATATTGATTATGATAATAATTTAATAAAAGATTATATAATAAAAAATAGAAATTATATCAATAATAATTTATTTACAATAGATATTTCTAATAATAAAATATTAATAAATTATATAGAAAAATATGATAAAAGAAGTAAATTAATAGATAAATATACAAATTTACCACAAGATATAATAAATATAATTTATGATTATATTTATATAACTACACAATAATAAACTAATTATATATAATAATTTAGTTATGTTGATATCTAGTTAAATATAAATAATATATATATAAATGTAATAAAGTTTGATAATAAACCATTCTAACAACTCTTTTAATTATATTATAATTGATTAAAGAAAATAAAATTCATAAATAGTTTGTAAAATATTATTTGATAAATTAATATTTATATAACTTATTTGACCATTTTCACATTTATAAAATGTTATATCATTAGTTTGGTTAATATAAATATTATAATGACAAAAAAATAATAATGAATATTTATATAATATTTTACTATATAATGTATTATAAAATTTATTATAAAAATATTCTTCATATAAATCTAATTTATCAATGATAAATTTATTATATAAATCAGATAATATATTATTTATGTTAATTAAAGTACTATTATTAAATATTGTAAATATAGTTATAAATAGACATAATATAGGATATAATATAGTGAAATAATCTAATTTATTATTATTATTATTAAAATTATAAATAATATTATGAAATACTTGTGTATATTCTTTAATAGTTTTTTTATCTATATAAAAATTATTTATTTCTAAAAATGATTCAAAATCTATAAATTTAAATTTTTGTATATCATTAAAATAAACAATATTTGAATTTTTTACATCTGTTAAAAATATATATTTATTATATTTATTATAATATTCTATACTAAATTTATTAAAATTATCTAATAATTTTAATAATTCATTAAATAGTTCATCTGTTATATTTGTTATTTTATCTAAAGAATAATCTGCTTTTTCATAAATTTGTATTATAAGATCTTTATTATAATACAACTCTATATCAATAAATTTATTTTTAAGATAATTTATATGTTTATTATAATTATCTTCATAATTACATATTTTAAATAAATTTTCATCTATTGTAATATTATTATTATGATATAATTTATAAATACAATATTCATCATCATTATTATCATGATTTATTATATAATTTACTTCTAATATTTTTTTAACAAATAAATCATCATTTAAATTATTATAAATATCATTATCATCTTCATTATTTTTAAATATTGTTTTAATAAATTTTACACATAAATTAAAATGATAATTTGATAAATCATAAATAAAACCAACACCACCATGTGCTAATATATTACTTTTATTATTATTATTTAATTCTATATTTTTATATTTTATTTTACGTATAACTTTAGACATAAAATGTGTCATATATGATATTTGTTTATCTGTATAACATAATGTTCTTTTAAATTTGTTACTAAACATTGTATTTAAACAATTATTTTGATTTAGATGAATACGTAATGTATCTTCAAATAATGATTCTATAAAATTACGTTTTTCTTTTTTACTAGATGTTTTAGTTATAAATTTTTCTAATTTATCTTTTTTTGGTGGTGTTAAATCAATTTTTTTTATTTTTTTTGTATTTGATGATAAAATAAATATATTATCTTTATTAGGTGTTTTATTAGGTGTCATATTATCTTGTATAATAGTAGGACCATTTAAATCATAATTTTTATTAGGTGTCATATTATCTTGTATAATAGTAGGACCATTTAAATCATAATTTTTATTAGGTGTCATATTATCTTGTATAATAGTAGGACCATTTAAATTATAATATAAATTACTCATTTTAATAATATAATATGATATTTTAAATAAATAATTGAATATTATATATAAAAAATTGCAAAAAAATATTAATTATAATATTATAATATTATTAACTATCTACTACTTATATATAACTTATATAAATTATTTAACTTATATAAATTATTAAACTTTTACAAAAATGAATGTCCAAGATATTTTAGATGATTTAGATAATAAAAAATCTTTTACAAAAATAGAATTAAATATCATAATAAATGACTATTATCATAGTGATAAATTAAATTATAATTATTATGATTATATTATTAAAATTTATAATATTTTAAAAAATAATATAACAAAAACTTACTATGATGAAGATTATTTTTATAATAAAATTTTAAATATTTCTATTAAATATGGTGATTATAATACTATTAAATATTTATATAATGATAAAAAAAGATGGTTAGATAATTCTTTTCATTATTTAATAGAATGTATTAATCAAAATACAAGATGGATATATAAACCAAGAAATGTTACAAGATTTGGTATAAATCCAAGATATTATTATGATATTTTTTATTTCATGATTAAAAATGGTAATAAAATAACAGAAGATATATTTGATATTATAGTTAATAACTATAATTTTATATTTAATCAAAGTGAATATAATTATGATAAAGATATTGCTTATCAATATATTATTATAGAATGTTTACATATTATATTTAATTCAGATAATAACTTTTTATTTGATAATAATATCATCAAAGATAAATATAATAATATATTTAAATATCAAGAATATGTATTTGATGAAATTAATCTAGAAGATGGTTTTATTGAAGATTCATATTATGTATATTGTCCTAAACATATCATTATTGAATTTATCATTGATAATAAACATTATATTGATAATAATTTAAATACATTTATTCATAATTATATTGATAAATTATATTCATATAAATATGATTTAGATGATTTAGATAATTTAGATGATTATATTAATGAAGATAACTATAAAATAAATAAAAGAGATGATAATTCAAGTGTATTTATATCAATTAAGAAATTTATAAATAATAGTGATGATATTAAATATGAAAAATTTAATAAAAACTTAAATAGATATTTAAATATTATTTATAGTCTTTTTAATAATAAAATTTATTTAGATAGTTTAAAGTATGGTGTTATTAATGATATATTTGATAAAAAATTATTTTTTGATATTACTAATGATGATTTTATTATAGATCATATTTGTGTTTTTGATTATTGTGATAAAGATATATATAATTATTTATTAGAATATTCTAATACCGCTACGTGCTATTATGTATCAAATCCTATGGATTTGAGCCGTAATACTATTCCTGATAATAGTGAAAAATTAAATAAAATAAATAATATTCTTAATAAATTTATTCAATAAGTTCTTCATTTTGTGTATGTATATTTGATCTTAAATAAATAAATAAATAAATATGTGTTATGTTTTCTTTATAAAAAAATTGATAAAAATTATTATTTATATATTATGATATATATTTAAATGATAATATAATAAAAATGAATGAATATAAGCCTATTGTTGAATTTACTTATAAATACTCTTACTATGTATTCTATATTACTTCTTTAATATATTCTATTACTGATGTTAAATATATTTATGAAATTATAGCTCTAACTATGATTGGTTTAATGATGATCTATTCTTATAAAAGACATATCAATATTGATACTTATGAATTAAATATTCCTGATGATATGAGAAGTTATCATACTAGTGGATTAATTGGGTTTTATATTATAGGATCTATTATTATGATGGTATTAGTTCTTATAGTATTTATGTATAATCAAGATATTAGAGCAGGAATATTATTAGGATTATATGAATTATTTGAAATTATATGGTTTTTGAAAGCATTAGATAGTTATTTTAAATTTGTTAATAATTATATAAGTATAAATAATACTTATAATGATATTTAAGATATAATTTAAAAAAAATTGCTAATATTAAATTATTATATATAATTCATTTATAATTAGATTATATATAATAAAATGAATAATTTAACAGAGAAAACTAGATATTCTAAAAATGGTATTGATAAAGAAATCTATTTTATTGATGAAAATAGATTAATGCAAGGTTTATGTAGATATTATAGTAATTATCATTTAGAATATCAATGTTATTATAAAGATGATAAATTAGATGGTGAAATGATTATATTTAATTATCAAGATAATATATCTGAAATAATAAATTATAAAGATGATAAAAAACATGGATTAAATAAGAAAATATATGATAATGGTAATTTAGAAGAAATATGTTATTATGTAGATAATATAAAAAATGGACCATGTAAAACATATCATGAAAGTATAAATGAAAGATTAGAAAGTGAATGTAATTATATAAATGGTATGATAAATGGTGAAAAAAAATATTATAATTTAAATGGTGAATTAATTGGAATAAAAACATATGTTAATGACAATTTAGAAGGTTATTATAAAAGAACTTGTTATGATGGAACAAGAATTGAATGTTATTATTTACAAGATAAATTACATGGACCTTATAAAGAGTATATGAAAGATATATTAATATTAGATTGTAATTATGTAAATGGTAATAAAGATGGATTTGAAAGAAAATTTAATAATAAAGGAGAAATATTACATGAATATATTTTTAAAAATGGTAGAAGAAATGGTTTATGTACTGAATATAAAAAAAATATGATTAAATCACAATGTATTTATGAAAAAGGTCGCTTACTAGACAAGATCATTCAACAAATTATTTGATTTATTAAATATATACACACAATAAAATCATACTATGAAAATAATTAAAATCTATATGATTATTATAGTATGATATCATTGTGTGAAATTAGTTATTTTATTTATAATTTAATATAATTAAATAAGAAAAAGAATTAATACTTTAGCAAACTAAGACGCCAAATTCTTTAAAAAATTGAAAATAATATTATATGAAATACAATATTATTAGGATATATAATAAATATATATAATATATAATCTAATAATAATAATGTAATAATTTAAATAAAAATTTATTAATTTTTTTGTTAATCTAAAAATACCAATATTAGATATCTAAATTATCTAATAATATTTAGAATAATTAATATAATAATTTGATACATAATAAGAACCTTAATTTAAATTAAGAAAAGATAATGTAGGTAAATATACAAAAACACATTATTAAAATATGTTAGTTGATAAATTATTTAATAAAAATGATCCATTAGATAATATAAGATATTATGATAATACCACAAATAATTTAAAATATATAATGAATAATATATTTAGAGATTATATCATTATGTAAAATGAATAATAAGATAATAATTGTTTAATTTAAAAAAATAATTATGATAATGATTAAATTAAATAATTAATTATATTTAATGAATAAGACAAATAATCTTATTATTATACAATAATTAAATATAGATATTATATATCTGTATAAGAATAATAAATATTATAAGAATAATAATATAGATAGATATAAAATAATAATTAACCAAAACATCATATATTTTTAATATAATTTTATGATCTTATAAATGAATTAATAATGATATAAATAGAATAAATTAATGATTTATTCTAAAATAAATAAGATCATCTAGATTTGATATAAATCTATAATTAATAATGGGAATAATATACAAAATCAATGTATTTTATAGATAAAATAATGTAATAATATATAGATGAATTTAATAATTATTTTGATTAATATATAGATTAACCTAATATTTCTATATTTCCTAAATTTCCTAAATTTAGTATGTGGAGATTTATGGCTAAGTTATGGTATTAAAAAATATATTTATCTCATTAATAAAAACTCATTAATTCTTTTTAATATTGTCTTATATAAATATATGAATAAATCCATAATACATTAATTAATATTGATTAATCTTAATTATAATTACCATTAAATGATTTATTAAATAAATATAATAGTTTAGAATAAAAATAATCATATAATATAATATTATAATTTTTATAATCTATTTTTGATATATCAATTAATGAAATAAATTGTCATTATATAGGACATAGTTAATTTTATATTACAGATACATAATATCAAATATTCGAATTAATATATCTAGATATATATTAAAAATTTATCAATAAATAATTTTAATTAAATAATGTAAACATATTAAAATTATTTATTGATATTAATGATCATAACATTAATATTAATAAAGATATAATTATTGAAAGAACTATATATTAATTATATTTATCAAATAAAAAAATATAATTAATATATTAATAATAATTTTAATTAAATTAATTATCAATTGATCTAAATGAAGATACAATATTAGTAAATATTAATAGAAACAGAAAATTAGTTATGAATTTATGCTATCAAGATAAATGTTTTTTTAATATTAATATTTCACTTAATTTAAATATAATAAAATTATCCTAAAAATAAGATAATTCTTCTCTTAATTAAGATTTAGATGAATAAGATAATGAATTATAAGAATATTATTCTGATACTGATACTGATGAATAATAATAAATATAATTAAAATAATGATATATAAATTATTATATATGACTATTATATGAATATAATTAAAATCTATATGATTATTATAGTATGAATTCATTGTGTGAAGTTAGTTATTTTATTTATTTATATTATAATTTAAATATTATAAGAGTATAATATTTATATAAAATTAAATAAGATGAATAATTGTTTTAAAAAGTTTATAAAATAATAAAAAATATATAATATTTATATATATATGGCTACACAAAATAACGTAAGAGTACAAAATATTACACAAGAATGTAATCAAAAAGAATTAGATGATTTAAAAGCATTTGATAAATTATTATTAAGACAAGATGTCAATGTTTCTGGTACTGAAGTTGCTATTAATGAAATTTTAGCTGATAATAAAGTCACTACATTAGAAGGTTTATTGAGTGATGGATCAAAATATAAAATGAAAATTCCATCTAATTATAATGGTATAGTATTTTTATATTCTCATGGTTATAGATTTAAATTTGATGTCCCAAAACCAATTGATCCTAATGGTTATGTTGTTAATAATGAACCTGATTTTAATCCTGCTACATCTGCTACAAGAAAAGATGATAGAGCTGCTTCATATATATTTGAAAACTTTTTATTAAAAAGAGGTGTAGCACTAATTGGATCAGGATTTCCAGTTCAAGGATGGAATGCTATAAAAGGTATTGAAAGTAATAAATTATTATTAGATTTATTTAAATCAAAATATCCACAAACTAAAAAAGTAGTTGTTCATGGATCATCATTAGGTTCACATATTGCACAAGGATTTGCTGAAAAATATCCTGATTTAGTTGATGCTGTAGGACTATATTCATATGTAGGTCAAGTAATTGAAGTATTACATACAGCAGGAGATGTAGTATGGTTTTTAAAAACATTTTTTGATGGTACATTAAAATGTGTAAATTATAAACAAAATCAAGCACCAGAAATAGAAGCTCTTGAAGAAATAGTAAAAGTTAAACAAATATTAGTAACATTATCAAAACCAGAAAATTTATCAAAATGGTCAGAAGATTTAACTAATTTACCACCAGCTGGAAAACAATTAAAAGCTGCAGGAGTACCACCATTATTAGTTATATTATTAATGAATTATTTAACTGATTTACCAGATAAATCTGCTCATTATGATGGTGTTTCATTATCTATTGTTGTTAATAAAAATTATATTCATAAAACATTTACTACAATTGAAAATATAGTTGAAGCTGCTGTTTTAGCTGTTGCTGCAATGCAAGATGTAGAAGCTCAATGTGGTGGAGTTATTTATGATAATAGTAAAGTTAATTTTGCTAGTAGATTATCTAATACTGATAGAGAATATTTTGATTTTATTAAAACTGATTTCAATTTAGATAGAGATACTGTTTTAAATTCTATATTAGGAGTTTTAGCTTCTCCATTAGCTCCTAGAATAACAGCAAATCCAGAAGCAAGATTAAAATGTTCAACTCCTAATGTACCAGGATCAATAAATATTGTTCAGAATATTGTAAGAAAACCAACTATAGTTGTATGTGGTAAATATGATAATGTTACACCTGTTTTTGGTTTAAAAAAATTATATAATGATGTTAAAAAAGATCCATTAGCTTCTAATAAATTATTAACATTAGTTGTTGAAGCATCTGAAAAATATACTTTATTTGATGGTCAAACATTACCAAGAAGTGATGTACCAGCAGCACAAGGTACAGCTCATGTTAATTTTAGTAATAACGAATGGTTATCATATTTAACTTTATTATTATATAGTGTTGAAAATAATAAAAAATTAGAAGGTGATAAATTAAATAATTTATTAACTACTCTACCTAATAATGTCTTATGTAATGATGAATTTATTAATACTTTACCATCTAGTTTCTATACTAAAGAATTATAAATATTTTGAAAAATAACTAATTTCACACAATAATATCATTATTATATAGATCTTAAAATAAATTAATTTTATTATCATAGTATGATATCATTGTGTGAAATATTTAATATTATCATTTATTATAATATTCTAATCTTTTTAATCTAATTTCTTCTTTATCTACTAATTTTATTTCATTTTTTATTTCATTTTCTTTATTTATCATTTTTAACCAATCAAAATGAGTTAAATTTCTAAAAGATCCTATACATATTGATAAATCTTTTTCTGTTTTTTGACCTATATGTTTACATCCATTTACATTTGTCATAACTATATGACGTTTCCATGGCCCAGTCTTACTAACTAAACCATAAAATGTTGATAATGATCTCCAAGATATAATTTGTATTTTATTATTAGGTTTTCTATATTTACATTGAATTGCATAATATTCATTATCTTTCTTTGATACTATATCTATTCCATAATCATTTATTGTTAAATTTAATAATTGTTTTATATCTAATGAAATATCTTTATATAACCATACTTCATCGTGTTTTAATATAAATTTAATATATAACCAACATAATGCCTCAAAATAATCTCCTTTTATTTTTTTATTAAATTTTAATTTTAATTCATCAATAGTATGAGCAATTGAATTAGTTGTTTTATTTTCAATTTCATTTATTATACAATCAAATATATTAGATTGTGAATTAAGATTTTTATAAATAAAATCTTTAATTATTGTTATATTATTATCCATTTTTATATATAATAATATAATATTGATATATATTTATATATTTAATTTATCAATTATTTTATTAAAACTATCTTATGATCAAAGAAAGTAAGATAGAAAAAATTGCCATCGG
>Ga0214923_10002121_pt1 | contig 26980 bp, 27 predicted proteins | sample LL1510_MetaG_FD_177993 | JGI IMG/M metagenome (GOLD analysis project Ga0214923, IMG submission 177993) | Freshwater microbial communities from Lake Lanier, Atlanta, Georgia, United States - LL-1510 | ecosystem: Environmental > Aquatic > Freshwater > Lake | place: USA: Georgia | collected...
TCAGGTGGCGCACTAATTAAGCTATCTGTTTTCGCACTTGGCATCATGCCTTACATAACAGCATCAATCATCGTTCAGCTTTTGACTGTGGTAATTCCTCGTTTTGAAACTTTGAAACAAGAGGGTCAATCAGGAACTGCAAAGCTGACTCAATACACCCGGTACCTAACAATCGGTTTAGCGGTATTGCAATCAACTGGATTGATCGCAGTAGCGCGCACTCCAGGTCGTTTGATTTCCGGATGTAGCGAAGCGATCATTCCTGATACTTCATGGCAGCGCATCGTTACGATGATATTCGTAATGACCGCTGGTACTTCAGTAATTATGTGGCTTGGTGAATTGATTACTGATCGCGGTGTCGGAAACGGTATGTCGATCTTGATCTTCACATCTATTGCAGCTGGTTTCCCGACTAACTTGTGGTCAATCAAGCTACAAAAGGGTCTCTTCGCATTCCTATTTGTACTTGCAGTTGGCGTACTAGTAGTTGCCGCAGTTGTATTCGTGGAGCAAGCACAGCGCCGTATTCCGGTGCAGTATGCAAAGCGCATGGTTGGTCGTCAGGCTTACGGCGGAACCAGCACCTATATTCCAATCAAGGTTAACCAGGCTGGCGTTATCCCCGTTATCTTTGCTTCTTCACTTCTATATATTCCTTCACTAATCGCTAACTTCACAAATAGCCAAGCGGCATGGGCGGTATGGATTTCCCGTAACTTTGTAAAGGGCGATCACCCGATCTACATTATTTCTTACGCACTACTAATTATTTTCTTCACCTACTTTTATGTTGCAATTACCTTTAACCCTGAAGAAGTTGCTGACAATATGAAGAAGTATGGTGGATTTATTCCTGGTATTCGTGCTGGTCGTCCAACTGCTGAATATCTGCAATATGTACTTTCCAGAATTACAGCGCCAGGTTCGCTTTACTTAGCACTTGTTGCAGTAATCCCAATCTTGGCGCTAGTTCTCTTTGGTGCAAACCAGAACTTCCCATTCGGAGGAACTGCCATTCTGATCGTGGTCGGTGTTGGTCTTGATACTGCAAAGCAGATCGAGAGTCAGTTACAACAGCGTTCATATGAGGGATTCCTTAAGTAATGCGTTTAGTCCTGGTTGGCCCACCAGGTGCTGGTAAAGGAACACAAGCAGTCTTCTTAGCCGAGCACTATTTAATCCCACATATCTCAACTGGCGATATTTTCCGTGCCAATTTAAAGGCTGGAACACCACTTGGCCAACAAGCAAAGGGTTTTATGGATCGCGGCGAACTAGTGCCAGATTCAGTAACGAATGAAATGGTTAAAGATCGTTTAACACACGAAGACACAGCCAACGGATTCTTGCTCGATGGATTTCCGCGAAACGTTTTGCAAGCGGAAGTTTTACGCGCAATTCTTGCCGAACAGAAGCGCCCACTTGACGCAGTACTGGAATTAAATATCACCGACAGCGAAATCATTGAACGTCTATCTAGCCGTTTGACTTGTCGCAGTTGTGGTGCTCCAGCACCTGCAACTGCAGAGAAGTGCGATTCTTGCGGGGGCGAGCTTTACCAACGTGAAGATGACAAAGCTGAAGTAATTGCCCGCCGCCTTGAGGTTTACAACGAGCAGACAGCGCCAATTATCGCGTTCTATCGTGGCGAAGGTCTATTAATCACAATCAGCGCAACAGGTGCCGTTTCGGAAATTACTGAGCGCGCAACAACAGCACTTAGCCGCATTAGTTAATTTCTTAGTTAATAATTTACTCGTGGATATTCAGATAAAGACCCTTGATCAATTAAAGATCATGCGTCGTGCCGGTTTACTAGTCGGTGAAACTCTGGCCCTGCTAAAAGATTCGATCAAAGTAGGTATGCGCACTGATGCACTTGATGCAATTGCAGCTGCGAATATCAAACGTGGCGGCGGAACCTCAAATTTCAAGGGCTATCACGGATACCCATCGACAATTTGTATCTCGATCAATGATGAGATTGTGCACGGAATTCCAGGCGATCGAGTAATTGAAGATGGCGACGTGGTTTCAATTGATTGCGGTGCGATCATTGATGGTTGGCATGGGGATGCCGCATTCTCAGTTGGTGTTGGCAATGTTGATCCGGCCGATCAGAAAATGATGGATGTTTGCGAAGAATCTATGTGGCGCGGAATTGCAGCTGGCCATCTAGGTGCAAAGCTATCCGATATTGGCCACGCTATAGAGGCATATACCGACTCTCAAGGTAAATATGGAATTCTGCAGGAATATGGTGGCCATGGCATTGGCACCGAGATGCACCAAGCACCGCATGTATTAAATTTTGGCAAGCGTGGCTTTGGTCCAGAAATTGTCATCGGTATGGCACTTGCGATCGAACCCATGATCACTCGCGGCACCCACAAGACAAAAGTCTTGAAAGATAATTGGACAGTTGTTTCAAACGATAAGTCTCGTGGCTCGCATTTTGAAAATACATATTGCATTGCACCAGATGGAAAACCTTTTGTTTTAACCGCGCTAGATGGCGGCCGAACGAAACTAGGCGCCTTGGGGATCGAAATCTCAAACCTTTTGTAACCTCGGCGTAAGCGGGCCTTGGCTACTTTGAGCCATCCGAAGGAGACTCAAATCGTTATCTCTTTGTTACCGCTTTTAGTAGTTTTCCGCGACGTGGAAAGTTAAGTTTCTCCGAATCTCCATCCTCGGGGGCATTAGCGAAAAAGTTACAAGAGAGAGATAACAATGAATAAGTTTTTCAAGCGAAGCGTTATCGCCGCTGCAACTGTTGCACTTCTAGCATCAGGCATAGGCATTGCAAATGCTGGCAATGTTCCAGCTGCCAAGGCTCAGGTTGGCCTTGGCTGCTCAGAATCACAATTAGGCAAAGTTTCTAAGGGAACTGGTGTTAATGGTTCCGATCTAACCTGTACCAAAGTAACAACAGGTACTTTCGCAGGCCAGACAAAGTGGTGGTATGCCGGTCTTAAGCCACTCGGATCTTTTGAGTTCGTTTCATCTTCAGCAATTGGTGGCGGCTATGGCACAACAGCAATTGCACTTGGTGATGCCCTTAAGAAGGAAGAACTTCTAAAAGATTACACAGTTACTTATCGCACTAACGCACCACTTGGTCTTGGCTACTTTGCCGATCAAAAGGGTCGTGCAGATCTAGGTTTGATTACTGGTTTCGCTATGCCTGGTGGACTTGCAACAAATGGTTCCAAGTTACAGATTACTGATTACAAGGCAGTTGCAAGCTTCCTTCGTGAAGCAGAAGCGTTCGCAGTTCCAATGAATTCAAAGTACAAGACAATCAATGACTTGCTAAGTGATATCAAGGCAAATCCAAAGACTGTCGCAGTCGGTGGCGGTAACTACGGCGGCGTAGATCACGTAACCATCGCAACACTTGCCGAAGGTGTTGGTGTTAAGGCAACTGACCTTAACTACATTCCATACTCAGGTGGCGGAACCCTTACCCCAGATGTAATTGCCGGACGTGTTGCTGTTGGTATCTCTGGAACCTCAGAGTTCGCAAGTTATGTTGCAGCAGGCAAGATGCGCATCTTGGCTGTTACTTCACCTAAGCCACTTTCAACAATCAAGGGTAAAACTTTGATTCAGCAAGGGATCAACTTAACTTTCGGAAACTGGCGCGGAATCTTGGCTCCGGCTGATCTATCTGCTGCTGATTACCTTAACTTTGTAAAGGTAATTGACACAGTTCATGCAACACAGACATGGAAAGATGTCCTTGTAGCTAAGTCTTGGATCGATGAATATCGCTCAGGAACTGATTTCCAGACCTGGTTAGAAAAAGAGAATAAGTCAATCATCGCTGTTCTAACTGCATTCAAGCTAATTAAGTAATTAGGTTTAAATAACTTAATGAAATTTAAGCCAGGAGCAAAGAGCGAGCTCACATTTGTGGGCTCGCTCTTTGCGCTAGGCGTTCTAGTCTTTTGGGACACTTGGCGTACAGAACTCCCTGAAATTAACTTAACAATTAGCCCTAAGCTCTTTCCGTACATAGTTTCATTTATGTTGATGTTGTTGAGTTCAATACTATTTATCCAGATATTACGAGGTGACCTGGCAACTCCCGAAGGTCTAGAACCTGGGGATAAAATTGAGAAATCTGATTTGCGAACTTTCATATTAGTTCTTGCATCTCTTTTTGCTTATCTATTATTGATTGAAAGAGGCGGATTTGTAATTGCCAACAGTGTAACTTTTGTGGGCATCTCATATTCATTTGGAAATAAGAAATTGCTAAAGGCTTCCGGTATTGCCGTCCTACTTTCAACAATTATTTACTTCTCATTTACGAAGTTTCTTCACGTGGCACTTCCAGCGGGAATTTTTAAGGGGTTAATGTGAATAGTTTTAATTCCTTGCTAGAAGGCTTTGCCAGTGCATTCAGTGTTTCAAATCTTCTTTTCGGCTTACTCGGGACTTTCCTGGGAACTCTAGTTGGAGTTCTTCCTGGAATCGGTCCAGCTCTCGCAATTGCATTGCTCTTGCCGATTACCTATACAGTTTCGCCATCGTCGGCTCTAATAATGTTCGCTGCTATTTATTACGGCGCTATGTATGGCGGTTCCACAACTTCAATCCTGCTAAATACTCCAGGCGAAAGTGGTTCGGTAATCACGGCGCTTGAAGGTAACAAAATGGCACGTAATGGGCGCGCAGGTGCTGCTCTTGCAACCGCTGCCATTGGTTCATTCGTCGCAGGCACAATCGCAACCTTTATTTTGGCTTTCACTGCGCCCACAATTGCTGACTGGGCGATAAAGGTTGGAGCTGCTGAATATGTAGCTCTTATGTTGGTTGCATTCTCAACTGTCTCCTCACTCTTAGGCTCATCGCAAATTCGTGGCTTTATCTCTCTTGCAGTTGGCCTAGTACTTGGCTTAGTAGGCGCCGATCTACAGTCCGGCTTATCTCGATTAACTTTCGGAAATGACGCAGCACTAGAGGGAATTGAGACTGTTACCGTTATTGTTTCTATTTTTGCACTGGGCGAAGCCCTCTATATTGCTAGCCGGTTCAAAGAGACGGGCTGGAAGATTATTCCGATGAAAGGTCGCGCTCTCATGTCCCGCGATGATTGGAAGCGATCTTGGAAACCTTGGATCCGAGGAACTGCGATTGGGTTCCCATTGGGAATAATTCCTGCTGGCGGATCTGAAGTTCCCACATTCTTAAGTTATGGAGTTGAAAAGTCGCTCTCCAAAAATAAAGCTGAATTTGGCAAAGGCGCGATCGAAGGCGTAGCAGGACCTGAGGCGGCAAATAATGCAAATGCTGCTGGTGCACTAGTTCCATTGCTGGCGCTTGGATTACCTACATCTGCAACTGCTGCAGTTATTTTGGTGGCTTTCCAGACATATCAAATTCAACCTGGGCCACTACTATTTTCAACAAATCCGGCACTTATCTGGACTCTGATCGCCAGCTTATTTATTGGAAATACCTTATTACTTATTCTAAATTTGCCTTTAGTTCGCTTCTGGGTTCAGTTGCTTAAGATCCCACGCACCTATCTATTCGCTGGAATTGTTTCCTTTGCGATGCTAGGAGCGTACGCTCTAAACACTTCAACTTTTGATCTCTCGGTTGCTATTGCAATCGGAATTGTCGGGTTTTTATTCCGTCGGTATGGAATGCCAATCACTCCACTAATTTTGGGCCTTATCTTGGGCCCGAATTTAGAGTTGCAATTCCGCAGAGCCCTGCAAATCAGTGCGGGGGATTACGGAACACTGATCGCATCACCTCTTTCAAAGGCGCTCTATTTAACGTTGTTCCTCGTGATTGTTGCTCCGAACGTCATTAAATTAGTCAAAAAGTTGAAAGCGAAAAGCAACAAGTAGTTAGGTAATTAAAATGCGCATGCCAAAGTGGATTGCGATCCTGTTGATCAGTTCGTCAACCACTTTGGCTAGCGTTTCACTGATTCGCCCGATGATTACTTATCGGGCACTTGAACTAGGTGCATCACCGGCGGAAGTTGGTGTGCTCGGTGCGGTTTATGCACTCTTCCCTATCGTGTTAGCTCTTTTCCTCGGAAAGAATGTTGGTCGATTTGGTGAAGCAAAATATATTATCTTCGGTGCATCCACGATGATGCTTTTAGCAGTTGCATTCTCATTTATAAATTCGTTGCCGTTACTAATGCTGGCAACGGCAGCCGTTGGCATCTCACATTTAATCGGTGTTATCGGTGGGCAAACCATGATTTCAACTCGCAGCCCAAATGAGAAGCTAGATGGTTATTTTGGATACTACGCATTCGGAGCGTCGCTGGGGCAGATGGTTGGCCCGTTAGTTGGCGGCATTGCAGCTGGATCAAATGGCGTCTTGCCCAAATCTACTTCCACTGGTTTCTTAGCTGCTGCGGGCTTAGCGCTGATTGCGCTGCTACCAACTTTCTATTGGCGAAATCAGCAAATCGCTATCAAGCAAAATTCCAATAACAACAGAACTTTATCGGCAGCGGTAAACCTCTTTAAGCAACCAGGAATGGCAAAAGCAATTTACGTCTCACTAGCTGTCTCCTCGGCAGTTGATGTACTAATAGTTTTTTTGCCACTCTTTGGAACCGAAAATAATTTCTCGCCATTTGCGGTTGGAGTTATTTTGGCGATCAGGGCCGGCACTTCTATGTTCTCGCGCATCTTCTTAGGTGCAATTGCTCAGAAGTTTGGGTCGCATTTTCTAATGGTCAGCAGCATCGTGGCTTCAACAGTTTTTTGTGGCGCTATGTTCTTTGCTCGTACCCCATTGAGCCTGGCGATTTCGGTTGGCATCACTGGATTTGCGCTGGGGGTGGGTCAACCGCTGACGATGTCCTTGGTTTCCCAAATTGCCCGCCCGGAAGATCGGGCACTGGCGATATCGGCACGTTTGACAGCGAATCGAGTAGGTCAGTTCATAGTTCCAGCCTCAGCAGGGGCGATAGCCGGCGCGGCCGGGGCTGGTTCGGTCTTTTTAGGGCTGGCGGCGTTGCTAGCAAGCTCGATTTTCACAGCTATGTGAGTCGATCCGGGCAAATTGCCCGATTTCCCTTATTCTCCCGGCCGCTTTAGACTAATCCTTCGCGTCACTTGCGAATCTTGGGGATTTAGGACTTTTTAAGTTTTAGATAATTCCAGAATTTTTAAGTGGCTGCTCCATGCTTATCGACACCGATGAGTTGAATCAGAGAAGAAGGTAACGCTTGGCTAGTAAAGATGGTGCAATCGAAATCGAAGGCACTGTTGCTGAAGCGCTTCCTAACGCGATGTTTCGTGTGGAGCTAACTAATGGGCACAAGATCCTTGCGCACATCAGTGGAAAGATGCGAAAGAACTACATTCGCATTTTACCCGCCGACCGTGTGATTGTAGAACTGAGTCCATATGACCTCACCCGAGGTCGCATTATTTATCGTTACAAGTAATTGAGGAGTCTGACAAATGAAGGTGAACCCGAGCGTTAAGAAGATTTGCGATAAGTGCAAAGTTATTCGTCGCCGTGGTCGCGTCATGGTCATTTGCGAGAATCTTCGTCACAAGCAACGCCAAGGATAAATTTTCTCAAGCTTGAAAGGCAGTAAAAAACTAAATAAGAATTAATTAGTTTCGCAAGAGATTAATTAAGAACGCGTGGTGCGACTGGGCTAAGAAATTGGCTCAGACCCTTGGACCGGTAGGCCGAGGCTTAATTTATAAACTGTTAAAAGCGGTGAAGTAACTTAAGGTGCATTGCGGCAGCACCTTCCGGATTATGAAAAGGCAGAATATAAATGGCACGTTTAGTTGGTGTCGATCTTCCGCGCGAAAAGCGCCTTGAGGTCGCCCTTACCTATATCTTCGGAATGGGTTTAACCCGTTCACAGAAGACCTTAGCTGCAACTGGCATTAGTCCAGATGTTCGCGTTAAGGATCTACAAGAACCAGAACTCGCAAAGCTTCGTGAATATATCGAAGCCAACTTCAAGATTGAGGGCGATCTACGCCGCGAAATAGCAGGCGATATTCGTCGTAAAGTTGAAATTCAAAGCTACCAAGGTATTCGTCACCGCAAGGGACTTCCTGTACGTGGTCAGCGCACACATACAAATGCTCGAACTCGTAAGGGTCCACGTAAGGCAATTGCCGGCAAGAAGAAAGTGACTAAGTAATGGCCGCTCCTAAATCAAAGACCGCTGCTACCGCTAAAGGCGGCGCAAAGGGCAAAGTTAAGCTTCGCAAGAAAGAGAAGAAGAACGTTGCTGCTGGGCAGGCTTACATCAAGTCAACCTTCAATAACACAATCATCTCTATCACCGATCCGACTGGCGCTGTTATCTCTTGGTCATCATCTGGCCAAGTTGGTTTCAAGGGCTCACGTAAGTCAACTCCTTTCGCAGCGCAGCTTGCAGCAGAAGCAGCAGCTCGTCGCGCGCAAGAGCATGGCTTAAAGAAAGTTGATGTTTTCGTAAAGGGCCCAGGCTCTGGTCGCGAAACTGCAATTCGTTCATTACAAGCAGCCGGGCTTGAAGTTGGAGCAATCTCAGATGTAACTCCAGCTCCACACAATGGTTGCCGTCCATGCAAACCACGTCGAGTTTAAGAAAGGAAGAGAATAAATGGCTCGTTATACCGGAGCAGACTGCAAGCGTTGCCGTCGCGAAAAAGTAAAGCTCTTCCTTAAGGGCGCAAAGTGCGATGGACCGAAGTGTCCGATCGAATCACGTCCATATCCACCAGGACAACATGGTCGCGGCCGTGCCAAGGAATCTGAATACCTATTACAGATGCGTGAGAAGCAGAAGTGCGCACGTATTTACGGTGTTCTCGAGAAGCAATTCCGTGGTTACTACGAAGAAGCTAACCGTAAGCAAGGCAAGACTGGTGAAAACCTGCTTGTAATTCTTGAAACTCGTCTTGATAACGTCGTATTCCGCGCAGGCTTTGCAAAGAGCCGCGACATGGCACGTCAGCTAGTTCGTCACGGACATTTCTTGGTTAACGGTAAGAAGGTAAACATTCCTTCATTCCGTGTTTCTGCGATGGACATCATCGATGTTCTACCAAAGTCACTAGACCTAACCCCGTTCATTGTGGCTAGCGCCGAACTTGGCGAGAAGTCAGTTCCAGCTTGGATGGAAGTTGTTGGTTCGCAGATGCGCATCATCATTCACTCCACACCAGCTCGTGCAGTTATCGACACCCAAGTTGAAGAGCAGTTAATCGTCGAACTTTATTCCAAGTAATAACCAACCCGGTGATCAAATAGTGGATTACCTAGAGAAAGAGGAGCAACAGTGCTAATTGCACAACGTCCCACCCTCAGTGAAGAAGTAGTTTCCGAGCATCGCTCACGGTTCATCATCGAACCGCTAGAGCCAGGTTTCGGTTACACCCTTGGCAACAGCATGCGTCGTACGCTGCTCTCATCTATTCCAGGTGCAGCAGTTACCAGTATTCGCGTTGCAGGCGCATTACACGAGTTCACAACTCTTGATGGCGTTAAGGAAGATCTCACAGATATCGTTCTTAATATTAAGAACCTAGTTCTCTCATCAGATAACGATGAGCCTAGCGTTCTATATATCCGCAAGTCAGGTGCTGGCGCTGTGACTGGTGCAGATATTGCAGTTCCAACTGGCGTTGAAGTTCATAACCCAGAGCTACACATTGCGACACTTAACGATAAAGCGAACCTCGAAATCGAACTTACCGTCGAGCGCGGTCGTGGTTATGTAACTGCAGTTCAGAACAAGCAAGCCGGAGCAGAGATCGGCCGTATTCCGGTTGACTCAATCTACTCACCTGTTTTGAAGGTTACCTACAAAGTTGAAGCTACTCGTGTTGAGCAACGCACCGACTTCGATCGTTTGGTAATCGATGTTGAAGCAAAGCCGTCAATGAAGCCACGCGATGCTGTTGCATCAGCTGGTAAGACTTTAGTTGAGCTATTCGGACTTGCTCGCGAACTTAATCTAGATGCTGAAGGAATCGAAATGGGGCCATCTGTTATGGATGCAGCTCTTGCCGCTGACTTAGCTCTTCCAATTGAAGATCTCGATCTAACAGTTCGCTCATATAACTGCTTGAAGCGCGAAGGTATTCATACAGTTGGCGAACTAGTAAATCGTTCAGAAGCAGATCTACTAGATATCCGTAACTTTGGTTCAAAGTCAATCGATGAGGTCAAGGCAAAGTTGGTCTCTATGGGAATGTCTCTAAAGGATAGCCCGGCTGGTTTCGATCCAACTAAGCACCAGAACTACAACGCATCTGTTGACGATGAATTCGTTGATGCAGATCAGGCCTAGGAGAAAAAATGCCAAAACCAACTAAAGGTCCTCGTCTGGGCAGCGGCCCATCACACGAGCGCCATATTCTAGGAACTCTTGCAGAGCAACTATTTGAGCATGGCAAGATCACTACAACTGAAGCAAAGGCAAAGCGGCTTCGTCCATTGGCCGAGAAGCTAATTACTTTTGCAAAGAAGGGCGATCTCGATGCTCGTCGTCGCGTTTTAGCAACTATTGCTAATAAGGGCGTTGTTCATCATCTCTTTACAGAAATAGGTCCACGTTTTGCTACCCGCAATGGTGGTTACACACGTATCACCAAAGTAGGCCCACGTAAGGGTGACAATGCACCTATGGCAGTAATCGAAGTATTAACCGAGAAAGATAACTAAGCCTTTAATTTTTAAGAAAGCTTAGCTCTTACTCAAATGTCGGAACCCACTCTATTTCCCGAGAGTGGGTTTCTTCGTTTAAAAATCAAACTCGCTTATGACGGTACAAATTTTTCGGGCTGGGCAAAACAACCAGATCGCCGAACCGTGCAAGAAGAGTTTGAGAAAGCTTTCGCAACCGTTTCGCGCCATCCAGGTGAAACTGTTGTGGCTGGTCGCACAGATGCCGGAGTACATGCAACCGGTCAAGTAATCCATGTTGATGTCCCTGCTGGCACTGATCAGATAGATCTGGCTTACCGCTTAAATCGATTATTGGATAGCGATATCCGGGTTCTCGATATTGAAGTCGCGCCCGAGGGCTTTCATGCCCGTTTCTCGGCACTTCGGCGACATTACAAATATCAAATAGTTGATGCTAATAAAGCAATAAATCCGCTTGATCGTTACGACCGGGCAGGTTGGTATCGGCCACTAGATGTTGATCGCATGAATCAAGCTAGCTCCTTGCTTTTAGGCGAACATGACTTCGCTGCCTTCTGTAAATATCGAGAAGGCGCAACAACTATTCGCACTCTGGAAAAATTCCATTGGCAGCGACTTAAAGATGGTCTCTTAGTCGCTGAAGTTGTGGCCGATGCCTTCTGTTATTCAATGGTACGAAATTTAGTTGGCTCAGCTGTTTGTGTAGCCGAAGGTAGGTTTGAACCCGGCTGGATAGGAGAGGTGCTAGCTAATCGCCAACGAATTTCAGATTCGATGGTATTTCCAGCCGAAGGATTAACCCTGGTACAGGTTGATTATCCAAATGACACTGCGCTGCTTGCTCGTGCTGCACTAACAATTGCCCGCCGAAACGAGGACTAGTGTGGGCCACATTGATTTAAACGGAGTTGAGTATTCACTCTCCGATGGCCGCGTTCTTCTGAGCGATGTAAGTTTTCGAGTTGGCGACGGCTCAAAGGTCGCCTTGATTGGTGCAAATGGTTCCGGAAAAACCACTTTGATTCGCATGATCTGTGGCGACATCACACCTGATTCTGGCCAAGTCGCAATTTCTGGCGGCCTTGGAGTAATGCGCCAGTTCATCGGATCAGTGCGCGATGAATCAACGGTTCGCGATCTATTAATTTCAGTTGCCCCAAAGCGAATTCAAGCAGCAGCAGAACGGGTCAAAAGAACTGAAGAGTTTATGAATGAACGTAATACCGAGAAAGATCAGATGGCTTATGCGCAAGCCATTATTGATTGGGGCGATGCCGGCGGATATGACTTCGAAGTTATCTGGGACGTCTGTTGCACAGAAGCGCTTGGGAAATCATTTGATGAGGTTGCGACTCGGAAAGCCAATACCTTATCAGGGGGAGAACAGAAGAAATTAGTTCTACGTGCGCTCCTTGAAGGCCCAGACGAAGTTCTCTTACTCGACGAGCCAGATAACTATTTAGATGTGCCCTCGAAGCGCTGGCTTGAGCAAGTAATCACTGAAACCAAGAAGACCGTCTTATTTATTAGCCACGATCGTGAACTGCTCGATAATGTCGCAAATCGAATTATTACTTTAGAACAAGGCGTCAGTGGAAACAGCACTTGGGTACATGGTGGAAAATTCTCAACTTGGCATGAAGCCCGCGTTGCCCGTAATAAACGATTCGCCGAACTACTACTTAGATGGCAGCAAGAGCATCAGCGATTAAAGGATCTCGTTCGAACTTTGCAGGTACAGGCTGCAAGCAGCCCAGATATGGCAAATAAATATCATGCGATGCAAACGCGCTTACGTAAGTTTGAAGAAGCTGGTGCACCCGAAGCGCCACCAATCGAACAAGATGTAAAAGTAGGTTTACGCGGTGGGCGAACTGGATTACGCGCATTAACCTTTGAAAATTTGGCACTTGATAATTTGACCGAGCCATTTGATTTCGAGATTTTCTTCGGAGATCGCGTTGCGGTTCTGGGAAAGAACGGCACGGGTAAATCTCACTTCCTGCGTATGATCTCTGGCGATCCCACGGTTAAGTACAACGGCAATTGGAAACTTGGTGCTCGCGTTAATGTTGGTTACTTTGCGCAAACACATGCGCATCCCGAATATGAAGGTAAGACCTTGCTAGAAATTCTCTGGCAAGAACATTCGCTGCAACTCGGACCAGCGAAAAGTGTGCTGCGCAAATATGAAATTGATGGCCAAGCCGAACAGAAATTTGCTTCACTTTCAGGTGGGCAGCAAGCGCGCTTCCAAGTCTTACTCCTTGAGTTAATGGGTTCAACGGCGCTTCTTCTAGATGAACCAACTGATAACCTCGATCTGGCCTCGGCCGAGAGTTTGGAGGCTGCCCTCAATCGCTATGAAGGCACCGTCTTGGCCGTGACCCATGATCGCTGGTTCACTCGAGGCTTTACTCGATTCCTAGTTTTCGGAGCCAATGGTCGGGTATATGAGAGCCCTGAGCCTATTTTTGATCATTAGTGGTATCTAGTAATCAGAGAAAATGGCTAGCCGACCATTATTGATCGGAGAATTTAGCCAGCTAATTATTAGCCGATCATTGATTTAGGCTGATTTCTAGCTTATTTCGCGCTCAAACTCCGATTTTGACCCTGAGCATGCGTGGCGGTAACCTTTCCCTTCTAGATACGGGCCCGCCGAGAGGCGGACTCAAAATGAATCTCTTACGAACACTAAGAAGTACTAATCAGCAGCACTAATAGGAAGAACCAAAAGAAGGTAGGCAAAAGCGTGCGTACATATAGTCCAAAGCCTGGCGATGTGGTGCGAAAGTGGCATGTCATCGACGCCCAAGATGTTGTGTTGGGTCGCTTGGCAACTCATGCTGCCGCACTACTACGCGGAAAGCACAAAGCAACCTTCGCTCCACATATGGACATGGGTGACTTTGTAATTGTGATTAATGCGGAAAAGGTTGCGCTATCTGGTTCAAAGAGCACACAAAAGTTTGCACACCAACACTCAGGTTTTCCAGGCGGTTTAACTTCAACTGTTTACGGAGATTTGCTAGAGAAGCACCCAACACGTGCAGTCGAAAAAGCAATTAAGGGAATGATCCCTAAGAACCGTTTAGGCCGCGATGTTGCATCAAAGCTCAAGGTTTACGCAGGTCCAAATCACCCACACGCTGCACAGGCTCCGACTCCATATGTTTTCGATCAAGTTTCACAGATTATCAAGTAATCGATAGAAAAATAGAAAAATATAAAAAAGGGAATAGAAAATAAATGTCTGAAAATACAACTATCGAACTTGATGACGCACAAGAATTAACTTCTTACTCATCATCAACTCCAGCTGCTGCGACAAACCGCCCAGCAATTAAGGCACCAGGCGGCGGCACCGGTCGTCGCAAGGAAGCAGTAGCACGCGTTCGGTTAGTTCCAGGTTCAGGTAAATGGACCGTTAATGGTAAGACTCTTGAGAATTACTTCCCAAATAAAGTTCACCAACAATTAGTTTCAGAGCCATTCCGCACTGTTGGTGCCGAAAATGGTTATGACGTTGTTGCTCGCATCAATGGTGGCGGAGTTTCAGGTCAAGCTGGCGCACTTCGTCTTGGTGTTGCTCGCGCACTGAACGAGATCGATCTTGAGGCGAACCGCCCAGCTCTTAAGAAGGCAGGCTTCCTCAAGCGCGATGCTCGGGTTATTGAACGCAAGAAGTACGGCCTGAAGAAGGCACGTAAGCGTTCTCAATACAGCAAGCGCTAATACACTTTCACCGATCTATTCGGTAGCTATCTCGGCAGAAGGAGGACTTTTTGTCACTCTTTGGGACCGACGGAATTCGTGGTTTAGCAAACGTTGATTTGACTGCTGAATTAGCCCTCGATGTAGCTGTAGCTGCTGCTCATATCCTCGTTGAAAATTCTTCCAAACGTCCGCGAGCAATTGTGGGCCAAGATTCTCGTGCCTCCGGCGAGTTCCTTGAAGCCGCAGTTGTTGCCGGTTTAACAAGCGCTGGTGTCGACGTTTATCGCGTTGGCATTCTTCCAACACCTGCAGTTGCTTACTTAGTCGAGAGCACCGGCGCTGATCTCGGCGTCATGATTAGCGCATCGCATAATCCGATGCCTGATAACGGTATCAAACTATTTCAACGGGGCGGTGAAAAATTAGCCGATGAAGTCGAAGCGTTGGTTGAAGCTCGCATCGGCGAACCTTGGCAACGACCAACCGGGGCAGCCGTCGGTCGGGTAATTAATGATGACCAATTGGTAAATAAGTACATCGAACATTTACTTTCAACTATTGATCTTTCGCTTTCAGGTTTGAAAGTTGTCGTTGATTGCGCAAATGGCGCTTCCTCATTTACTGCTCCAGTTGCGTTATCACGAGCCGGCGCCGAAGTGATAGCGATAGCTAATACTCCAGATGGGTGGAATATTAACGATGGGGTCGGATCAACACATCTAGATTATTTACGTAATGCTGTTTTAAAAAATGGTGCTGATGTCGGAATTGCTCATGATGGCGATGCTGACCGTTGCTTAGCAATTGATGCCACTGGTGCCGAAATTGATGGCGATGTAATCATGGCAATCCTGGCGAAAGGCTTTAAAGCAAAAGGAAAATTAAAAGCCAATACAGTTGTCGGAACGGTTATGAGCAATTTGGGCTTTCTGCATGCAATGGCCCAATCGGGAATTGAAGTTCTCACTACCGCAGTCGGCGATCGCTACGTGCTCGAGGCAATGTTGCAATCTGACTTCAATTTAGGTGGCGAGCAATCCGGCCACGTGATCATGCGCGATCATGCCAATACTGGCGATGGATTATTAACTGCTCTTCAGTTATTGGCAGAAGTAAAGCGTTCTGGTCAAACTCTGCATGATCTCTCCCGAGTAATGGTGCGATTCCCGCAAGTACTTATTAATGTAAAGCATGTGGCAAAAGAGCGCCTTTCAACATCAACCGTAATAGCTGAGGCAGTAAAAGCAGCCGAACTTGAACTGGGTTCCCATGGTCGGGTTTTACTTCGTGCATCTGGTACCGAACCGCTAGTTCGAGTTATGGTTGAAGCACAAAGTGATGCTGTTGCAGAAAGCGTTGCTCAAAAATTGGCACAAGTAGTCGAATCTGAATTGAAGTAAATTCATGTGCGGAATTGTTGGCTACACCGGCACAAACTCAGCAATTTCTCCGTTAATTGAAGGACTGCGCCGGTTGGAGTATCGCGGCTATGACTCTGCTGGAATTGCCCTTGGTACTTCTGACAAATTATTTATTGAAAAGCGTGCTGGCAAGCTAAGTAATCTAGAGAATTCTCTGGGCGATAAATTGCCGGCCGCTACTTCTGGAATAGGTCATACTCGTTGGGCAACGCATGGTGGGCCCACAGATAACAATGCACACCCACATGTAGATAACGAAGGAAAGCTCGCAGTTATCCATAATGGCATCATCGAAAATTACAGCCTTTTAAGATCTGAACTTGAGGCAAAAGGACATAAGTTTCATTCCGATACCGATACCGAATCAGTTGCACATTTATTAAGTGACTTACGAAAAGAATTCCATGGCGATTTGCCAGCTGCAATGCGCGAAGCGGTTAAGGCTTTGCGTGGCTCATTCACACTGCTTGCAGTTCATGCTGATAATCCTGGCGTTATTGTTGGCGTACGTCGTAATTCACCACTAGTTCTGGGCCTCGGTGAAAATGAATTTTTCCTAGCCTCTGATGTCGCGGCATTTATCGAATACACCAAACGTGCGGTAGAGCTTGGCCAAGATGAAATCGTAGTAATTACGCCAACCGGTTTTGAGATAACTGATCTAGCTGGCGTGGCTCAAAAGCCGCGTGAGTACCAAATTACTTGGGATGCCGAAGCTGCCCAAAAAGGTGGATTTAGTCACTTCATGCTGAAGGAAATTTTCGAGCAACCAAAAGCAGTAGCCGATACTTTAATTGGTCGATTAACTGAAAATCATCAGATCGAACTAGATGAATTAAAGATGAGCGATGAAGAAGTTCGTTCGCTTAAGAAAATTGTGGTTATTGCATGTGGCACCGCATATCACGCCGGCTTGATTGCAAAGTATGCCATCGAGAAATGGGCAAAGATTAGCGTCGAAGTCGAAATTGCCAGCGAGTTTCGCTACCGAGATCCGATCATTGATTCGCAAACTTTGGTAATCGCAATTTCTCAATCTGGTGAGACCATGGATACCTTGATGGCGCTACGCCATGCTAAGACAGCAGGTGCTCGCGTATTAGCTATCTGCAATACCAACAGCTCCACAATTCCGCGTGAATCTGATGCCGTTCTTTACACACATGCCGGCCCAGAGATAGCAGTTGCATCAACTAAAGCATTCCTTACGCAAGTAGTTGCCGTCTATCTGATCGGTTTGAACTTAGCTCAAGTTCGTAAAGAACTTACCGATCATGAAGTTGCCGACTTGTATAACGAGTTGCTTGAACTACCTGCAAAAATTGAAGCAATTCTGGAAACCGTCGAACCGTTGCGTGCCCTAACTCGCACTTTTGCCAAGAGCTCTTCAGTTTTATTCCTAGGGCGAAATGTTGGATTCCCTGCTGCGCTAGAAGGTGCCCTGAAACTAAAAGAACTCGCCTATATGCATGCCGAAGGATTTGCCGGCGGTGAATTAAAGCACGGCCCGATTGCGCTAATTGAGGAGGGAACACCAGTCATAGCCATCGTTCCAGCGGGGCACGAACATGCCCTTGATGAGAAGATGTTAAGCAATATTCAAGAAGTTAAGGCTCGTGGTGCTCAAGTAATCGTAATTGCTGAAGAAGGCGCTGAAGTAATTAGCGCTGAGCATGTAATCCGAATTCCAGTTGCACCTGCACTTTTTCAGCCAGTATTGGCAACCGTGCCGCTGCAAGTATTTGCCTACGAAATGGCGATTGCTCGTGGAAATGATGTCGATCAACCGCGCAACTTAGCTAAGTCGGTTACGGTCGAATAATGCTTAAGCTATCAGCAAATCAGCGCGAAGAGCTGAGCCGCTCAATTTCATGGGCTGCGTTTGCGACATCAGCTTACCTCTATGTTACTTATCAAGTGGTAACTGCTGGTTGGCTGATCACGATTGATGACAAAATCGCCACCACACATCGTCATCTCTTTCCGAAATGGGTTTATTTCATTCTTCGACGAATAGATGATCTTGGCCTTCGTTGGCTAAGTGCTGTTTCAATACTTTTGCTCTCGCTTTACCTATGGCGTATGTTCAAAACTTATCGGCCACTTTTGCTATCGCTATTATCGCTACTCGCCCTAAATGGCGTAGTCGGAGTATTTAAATTATTTATCGGTCGCACCAAACCGCGATTAAATATGGATATTTTAAATTCAGGTGGTATGTCATTTCCCAGCGGGCATATTTCCAACGTTGTTCTAATCTGGGGGCTCTTTGCTTATTTGGTATATCGCTATATATGGAAAGAAGAAAATGGCGCTAAATATTTGATTATTATCGTGTCCTCAATGGCTGCGGCGATTTTCTCCGTGTCGTTGTATCGAAATACGCACTGGTTTTCAGATCTAGTCGGTGGAATTTTTTTAGGGGGAGCGCTCCTGATTTTGGTAATCGCGCTTGACCGTATCGTTCCTTCGCGAAAAGATTTCTCATGATTGATGGCGTTGGAATTGATGTCGTAGATATCGCAAGGTTTGCCGAAGCGCTGGAACGCACCCCTGGCTTAAAAGAGCGGTTATTTACTGCTGCCGAACAAGCTAAACCGACTCCTTCTCTGGCTGCCCGATTTGCCGCAAAAGAGGCGCTAGCTAAGGCGCTAAGTGCTGGCAAAGGCTTGCCGTGGCATGATGCCGAAGTGATCAATCTGGAAAGTGGAAAGCCTGTCTTCTTATTTAGAGGCCAGATCGCAGACCTAGTAGATGGTGCGGCAGTACATCTCTCACTGTCACACGATGCCGGAATTGCCTCCGCCTTTGTAATTGTGGAGCGCTTATGAGTAATCGCGCTGAAGCGTTTATTGACTTAACCGCAATTGCGGCAAATCTTAAAAAATTAAAAGCTGATTCCGGAACTTCACTTATGGCAGTTGTCAAAGCTGATGCATACGGACATGGATTAGTGCCGGTCGCAAAAGCTGCTCTTGCCGCTGGCGCGGATTGGCTTGGTGTTGCTTTAGTTGAAGAGGCGCACAAACTTCGCAACGAGGGAATTACTGCGCCAATTTTAGCTTGGATGGTTTCTCCTGGCTCTGACTATGAAGCAGCAATTGCTGCCAACATTGATTTAGCTGTTCCATCACTAGTAATTTTTAAAGAAATTTTAGCAACTGGCAAGAAAGCGCGAATTCACATTGAAGTAGATACCGGTATGACCCGTGGTGGATTTCTGGATGAGTGGGCAGAGTTCTTAAAGTCAGATTTCAGTAGCGTTGAAGTAGTTGGAATATTCTCGCACTTCGCTCGGGCAGATGAGGTCAGTGAAAAACAGAATCAAGATCAACTTGAAAAATTTAAGCAAGCGATCGCTGATTTAGCCGTAATTGGAGTTAACCCCCGTATCAAACATCTTTCAAATTCAGCAGCAACTCTTACCAATAAGAGCGCTGGCTTTGATTTAGTTCGCACCGGGATTGCTATGTATGGATTAACACCTGATCTTGAGCATCTCGGAACCAGCAAGTCACTTGGTTTAATTCCGGCCATGGAGCTAAGAGCTAAACTCCATTTAGTAAAACAAGTGCCAGCTAATTCACCAGTTGGTTATGGTGCAACTGAGTTCACTTCACGCGACACTGTTTTAGGTGTAGTTGCTATGGGATATGCCGATGGGATTCCTCGAGTAGCAAAGTTTGCCGGGGTATTTATTGAAGGAAAGCGTGCCCCGATCATAGGCAGAGTTTCCATGGATCAATTTGTGGTTGATCTAGGCCCTAATTCCACTGCTAAAGCTGGTGATTTTGTAATCATTTTCAATAATGGCGCCGCTGGTGAATTCACTGCCGAAGAGTGGGGAAGTGCAAGCAACAGTATTAACTATGAAATGACCACGAGAATAGGTCCACGAGTACCTAGAATCTATGTTTATGAGTGAACAAACTGACCTGTTAGCAATTGCTGGTCTGACCGTTAAATTTGGTGGGTTAACCGCCCTCGACGATGTTCACCTAAAGGTTGCAGCTAATTCTGTCGTCGGTTTAATTGGCCCAAATGGCGCAGGTAAAACCACGATCTTTAACGCTATCTCTGGGTTAGTGACTCCTAACTCGGGCATTTTTGCATACGATGGCAAGAATTCGAATTGGCCGAAACCAAATGAATTAGCAAAGTTAGCAATATCGCGCACACTGCAAGGTGTTGGTTTGTTTAGCGGATTGAGCGTTTTGGAAAATGTCATGATGGGCGCAGATACACATAACAAATCTAATTTTATCCGTGACATCTTCGGCTTTTCCCCAAAATTTGAAAAGGAACTAGAAGAACGTGCACACGAAGCACTTGCTTGGGCTGGGGCAGCACACACCGCATTTCTCGAACCATCTGAACTGACCTACCCGGACTCAAAGCGGGTAGCGATTGCACGCGCACTAGTTATGAAACCAAAGTTACTTTTACTAGATGAACCAGCAGCTGGACTTGGCCAAGATGAAATTGATCAACTAGCTGCACTTATCAAACAGTTAAAGCGTAAATGTGCAATATTAATTGTTGAACACCATGTTGATTTCGTTAGCGAAATATCAGATCAGGTTTATGTCCTTAACTTCGGAAAGGTAATTGCTAGCGGTGATTTTAATACCGTCAAGCGGGATCCGGCCGTAGTTGCCGCCTATCTCGGTACTACTACTGATGGCCAAGAGATTGGCGGTCATCATGCTTAAGATTGAAAATTTAGTTCTTGAATACGGCGCGGTCCGCGCACTAGATGGCGTTTCCTTTACCGCTGCCGAAGGAAAAATAACTACGGTTATTGGTGCAAACGGTGCCGGTAAGAGCACGTTGCTTCGCACGATTTCTGGTTTAGAACATGCCAAGAGCGGGGATATTTCCTGGGCCAACAAATCCCTTTTCGGCAAAGCGCCGGAGTCGATTGTTCGTTCTGGCATCGCCCATGTTCCCGAAGGGCATGCCGTTATCTCACAACTTACAGTTGCCGAGAATATTGAGATGGGCGCTCTATTTCGTCGTCGTAAATTCCGCAGCGATGTAAAACAAGCCATCGAAGAGGTTTATGAGCTATTTCCTCGTTTAGCCGAACGCAATAAGCAGCTCGCTGGTTCACTCTCTGGTGGAGAACGGCAGATGTTGGCTATTAGCCGTGCTCTAGTTTCGCGTCCAAAGTTACTTTTGCTTGACGAACCATCCCTTGGCTTAGCACCACTTGTAGTTGAACAAATTATTCAAACTGTTAACGATCTCTGTCGCAAGAGCGGCTTGACAGTTTTACTAGTTGAACAGAATGCAAATACAGCACTAGCAGTCGCCGATTATGGAGTTTTACTTTCACTTGGAAAAGTTGTTGCAAACTTGCCGGCCGCCGAACTAAAAGCAGATGCGTCTCTGCGTGCTGCTTACTTGGGATATTAAGAGGTAGCTTAATGGATCAATTCTTATCAGCTATCTTCGCCGGGGTGGCGAGCGGTTCAATTTATGCGCTGGTAGCTCTAGGTTTAGTTTTAGTTTGGCGCGGTGCCGGTGTAATTAACTTTGCGCAAATGGGTCAAGCAATGTTTAGCACATACGTGGCATCTACTTTAATCCTGCATGATTATTCTTACTGGATCGCCTTCCTGGTAGCACTACTTGTAGGCACTGCGCTTGGTACCGCTGTTGATTTATTTGTAATGCGACCACTTTCCGGAAGACGCGGATCGGCCTTGTTGGCGAGCCCGGCGATGCGAGGAACTGTTCCCGTAATCGCTTCACTTGGAATTTTAGGAATCTTGCAATCTGCAGCCGGCATGATTTGGGCGGCCGAGGAACGGGGCTTCCCAACTCCAGTTAGCTCTTTGGGTCTTTCAATCGGTGGCAGCGTAATGCCCTTTACTGCCTTCAATTTATTTGTAATTGGAATTGTTCTGTTAACTTTATTTATCACCACTATGTTCTTTCAGAAAACTGGCATGGGATTAGCAATGCGAGCAAGTGCACTTGAACCAGAAGTCGCACGACTTAGCGGTATTCGCACCAGTTCTGTTCGCACGTTGAGCTGGGCTATTTCAGGCGCTGCATCTTCACTGGCTGGTCTACTTGTTACGCCAAGTGCCAACTTGTCACCAAATACTCTCGATCTAATTCTGATTATCGGGTTCACTGCCACTGTAATTGGTGGCCTAGATAGCTTGCCTGGTGGAGTGCTTGGTGGTTTTATCTTGGGGCTCTTAATTTCATTTGTAAATGTGTATGACTCGCCATCAGATATCTTCTTGGCAATCCTGGGGCTCTTATTACTAGTTTTATTAGTTCGCCCTCAAGGGTTGCTTGGCAGCAAGGAGGTGCGTCGTGTTTAAGCGAATTCAGACCGGCAATGCCATTAAGTCAATACTTTTCTTTGGGGTGATTTTTTATCTGGGAAAAATTTTTGATCCTTATAATCAGGGTCAGCTTTCAGTAGTTTTGATGTACTTCATCGGGATTTTATCGATTACATTTTTGACTGGCCTCTCTGGACAGATTTCGCTCGGACAAGGTGCGCTAATGGCAGTTGGCGGATACACCTGCGCCCTGAGTGTTTTAAATTTAGGCTTAAATTATTGGCAAGCAATTATCTGCGCGGTAATTGCCTCATTGATTGCAGGTTGGATTCTTGGCATCACTGCCGCAAGATTAAGCGGACCTTACTTGGCAGGCACCACTCTTGTAATCGCGTTAGCTATTCCTTCGCTAGCAAATCGTTTTGAATCGATTTTCGGTGGTGACGTTGGCTTAAGTGTTGACTTTGGAAATCCACCTCAGTGGTTAATAAATCTAACTGGAGAAATAGGCTTTGAGCAGTGGCAATTATTTGCAACACTTCCTTTTGCCTCAGTTGCTTTATATCTTGCGCTTAATTTATTTAAGTCTCGCACCGGTCGTAGTTGGCGCGCAGTTCGGGATCATGAAATAGCGGCATCTCTTTCCGGCATTAATGTGCAGCGAATGAAGATTTTTACCTTTGTCGTTGCCTCGGGTTTTGCTGGATTAGCTGGCGCAATGTATGGGTTGCGTGGAATTGTAGGACCGAGCGTCTATCCAGTTTCGCTCTCTCTTGCGCTACTAACCGGAGCGATTCTTGGTGGGTTGCGCAGTATTCAAGGCGCCTTCATCGGATCAGCGTTGGTGGTTTTTTTACCCGACCTAATTGATCTGGTGACTGGCAGATGGGAGATTGCCCCACAGATCGGCAACTATCTCCCTGCCATGGTTTCAAGCACTTTACTGATTCTGACAGTTCTCTTAAATCCCGCCGGCATAGCGGGCACTCTTCACCACCGCAAGCGTAATAATTAACGGTAATCTGGCTTTCCCGTAACGCCCAAATAACGATTTAAGCGCGTACGGGGCAATTTGTTCACTTTATGTTCATGTTCTGCTACTTTCAGCGTGTTCTGGATCACCTCTGATCCAGTTTCTGCCTAGCAGCAGGATTGCTGTCGGGTGGTATCTCGAAGTAGAAAGAGTGAACGCAGTGAATATTCGTGCATCTCTATCTCGCAAGAAGCTCATCGGTTTAATTGCCGTGCTAGTTGCGGGATCAATGACACTTGCTGAAATTCCGGCAAATGCGGCCGACCCAGGGGTAAGCGCAACCGAAATTGTTCTAGGTATGCAGCTTCCTGAAACTGGTCCAGCTAGCCCTGGTTACAACAAAGTTGATGACGCTATGCGCGCTTACTTTGATTATGTAAATTCAAAGGGTGGCATCGGCGGAAAGAAGATTCGGCTAGAAGTTAAAGACGATACATACAAGGCAGGTTTAACTATTTCTACTGCCTCATCCCTAATTAATAAGGAAAAAGTTTTCGCTTTCATCGGAAGCGTTGGAACTCAGACTCACATCTCTGTTATCAAAGACATCAACCGACGAAAGATTCCTGATGTATTTGTAAATAGTGGTTACAACGAGTTCTACAACCCAGCTACCTACCCAACATCCTTCGCGGCTCTCGGCACTTACGTAACTGAAGCGAAGATCATGGGTAAGTACCTAAAGGAGAAGTACGGCGATAAGAAGATTGGTATTTTGTATCAATCAGATGACTTCGGTCGTAATGCCCTAGAAGGTTTCGCCCAAGCCGGTCTAACTTTTGAAGCTAAGAAGACCGCTGCTGACTTTATTGCTGGCACCCAAGCTAGCCCAGGTCTTGCCAGCCAAATGACACAGCTCAAGGCTAATGGCGTTGAAGTTGTGATTATCGCTGCTGTTTCATCAGCTACCGCTGTCGCACTACTAACTGCGAGTGCAATTGGCTACAAGCCAGATAAGTGGGCCGTAATCAGCGTTGGTGCAGATGCCACTACCTTCCAGACTATTGCTGGTTCAAAAGGTGTTCCTGCAGCGACAAGCGCAGCGCTACTTACTGGTTTGATTTCAGCTTCACATGCTCCAGCACCTGGCGACAGCAGCGATGAGTATGTAGCCGCCTTTAAGAAGATCAATGATGATTTCAATAAAGGTGCCGATAAGCGTTGGGATAACAACGTGCTTCAAGGCATGAATATTGGCTACATGGCAACTGGTGCGCTGATGGGAACACTTAACCCTAAGACCACATTCTCCGCTAAGAACAATAAGACTTGCCAAGCAAATGCCAAGAAGGCCACTTTGACTCGAGTCTGCTTTATTGATTACTTAGAATCAAATGGCAGCAAGATCGAAAGCGCTGCTTTCACACCATTGCAATATTCAGCAACCACTCACGAAGCATTTAGTGGTTTCTGGATTGGCGCATATGACGCAGCAACAGTTCTACAGCCAGTAGGTGGAACTCGCGTTGTTTACTCAACTGATTCTGGAAATGGTCCAGTAACAGTTTCCAACTACAAGCGTCCAGCAATTGCTGCTGATGCTCTACCAAAGAACTAGTAGGTAAAAATGAAAACTATTTCTATGCGTAAATTAGCCGCAGCAGTTGGAGTCACAGTACTTCTGTCGACTTCAGCTGTTGCCATCGCACCAAGTGCCTATGCAGCATCACCAACTTGTTCAAAAGACTCAAACGGTCTGGAAACTTGTACTGGTTCGCTGAGCAATGGCGCTGGTTACCTAATCAAAGTTCCAGCTAAGTTTGGCGGAACTTTCTTCTACTGGAACCACGGTATTCGTTTCACTTACCCACTCCCTGGCGTAATCACCGTTCCGAAAGGCGTTGAAGAGTTAACCCCAAGCAACGTACCTGAAGCATCAATGTTACGTGCCGGCTATGGCCTTGCAACGTATGACGGTGTTTCAACTGGCGGACTTCGCGGTTGGAATACTGTAGATCGTGTTGAAATGCTCAAGGAGCTAATCGATATTGTTCGCGCTAAGTACACCGTTAAAAAAGGTGTTATTTACGGATCATCTCAAGCTGGTTCAATCCTGACTCCATTTATCGAGAAGTACCCAACTTATGCCGATGCAGTTGGCATCATGGCTGGCGTAACTCCATCGATCGGTCAAGAAGTGCAATCACTTTGCGATGCTTTCTATATCTTGAGCGTTTTCGCTGATCCAACTATTAAGGGTTGTGCAGCGATGGGCGTTAAAGGTTTAGCCGGCCACTACGCAGCAGCCGCTGAATTCGGCAAAGTTGTTGCACTCCTTACTGCATGGGGTGCCAATCTCGGTGCTCCAGCACTTGAATATCCAGCAGCCCTAAAGGGTTCAGGGATTCCACAACGTTCAGCTCTTCTATTAACTGGACTCTTAATCGGCTTGCCTACTAAGAGCGCTCACATGGATGGCATTACAACCAGCGCAGTTATTGCAGAGCAGAGCATTAATGCGACCGTTGCGATTCTAGAAAACTTCGGCGAAGCAATTGCTACCGGTACTTTCGGCGGTCAAGCGATCTCTGAAATTACTGGCCCTGGTTTCTATGACAACACCAAGACCAATTGGTTTAAGTTGCTAGATCCAGCTGATTCAGGTCGTTTCAACCTAGGTCTATCAGGTGACAACGCAATTAATGCAATGCTTGGCGTTTTATCGGCTGCCCCACGTGTTACAGGTGACCCTGCGGCTGTCGCTAAGTTGAAGGCGCTTGATAAGAGCAAGTTCGATACCACCAAGCCAGTAGTGCTTCTTTCAAATGAAGCTGATCGCTTGGTCTTTTCGGGCAACGGCGCACTTTATGTAGATAAAGCTCGTGCTGTTTATGATGCTCGCCAAGCAAAATATGAAGCTGCTCGTGATGCTGCTACCAATGCAACTGCGCGTGCCGCAGCTGAAAAGCTAAAACCAGTGTGGAATGTCGCCTCGCTTTATGCGATGACGCCTGAGACTTATACGGTTTACACCGCACAAGGTCTACCAAACTTATCTGGCACTCCATCACCATCCGGCGTTGGTCACCAGAACTTTACCTTGAAGCAGATGATGGCTTGGGTCAGGATTTTGGCCCACGCTGCTGATACTGGAAAAGTTGGCAGTGCTAACTTCCTAAAGCAGTACATCAAGAATGCTCCATACTTAAACTCAGATCTGGATTACCGGCCATCTGATTTGAAGTACATCTGGTAAAACTGCTAGATAAACTAAGTAAAGAATCAGGGCTCGAGGCAACTCGGGCCCTGATTCTTTTTTACTCGGTAATCTTTCCTAGTGATCGCAATAGCAACACCCGATGAAATGTTTGCCCTAGGGGCAAAACTGGGCGCTTCACTGAAAGCTGGCGATCTAATCCTGTTAAATGGCCCCCTTGGCGCCGGTAAAACCCTCTTAACTCAAGGAATTGGAAGTGCCCTTGGCATTACTGGCATTACCTCACCCACATTCGTTATTTCGCGAGTGCATCAGGGTGCATTGCCTCTAATTCACGTTGATGCCTATCGGTTATTAATCGATGGCCAAGCAAATTTATATTTAGATGATCTTGATTTAGATTCGGGGTTGCCAGATTCAGTAACGGTGATCGAATGGGGTGGCGCAGAAGCCGCTCGACTTTCGGAAGATCGCTTGGAAATTAGCATTGATCGCAGCGATGAGATCCGCCAAGTAAGCGTCGTAGGCTTTGGCGAGCGTTGGACCGGATTTACATTGTGAGTATCTTGGCGATCGATACTGCAGCATCGCGCACTTCAGTAGTTGTAATTGAAAATGGCGAGGTCATCTTTAGCGATTCGCGCATTGGTGCGATGTCACATGGGTCAGCCTTACCCGAGTT
>Ga0214923_10002122_pt1 | contig 26980 bp, 21 predicted proteins | sample LL1510_MetaG_FD_177993 | JGI IMG/M metagenome (GOLD analysis project Ga0214923, IMG submission 177993) | Freshwater microbial communities from Lake Lanier, Atlanta, Georgia, United States - LL-1510 | ecosystem: Environmental > Aquatic > Freshwater > Lake | place: USA: Georgia | collected...
AAGTCGTTCTACGCGCGACGGGTGCCACATTTTCTGAGCCAATTCCTCAAAGATAGCCTCACAGCGTTGTGTAATGCGTTCTTTACTGGCTGCCTCGGCCTCCGCGTTCACACGGGCTGCATAGGCTTGAATAGACTCATTCTCTTCACGTCTTGATAGGTTATTGCCGTAACAAACGAGTTCTTCAAGACCCGCGGGAAGTTCGGGTAGCGACAACAGCTGATTTTTATAACACCATAACTCTACCAGACCCGCAGGAAGATCGGGTAGCGTCGTAAGCTGATTAGTATTGCACAATAACATCGCCAGACCCGCAGGAAGATCGGGTAGCGTCGTAAGCTGATTATTATCGCACAATAACATCGCCAGACCCGCAGGAAGATCGGGTAGCGTCGTAAGCTGATTAGTATCGCACCATAACCGCTCAAGACCCGCGGGAAGATCGGGTAGCGTCGTAAGCTGATTATTACTGCAGCTTAACCGTTCCAGACCGGCGGGAAGATCAGGCAGCGTCGTAAGCCGATTATCACAGCACAATAACCCTACCAGACCCGCAGGAAGATCAGGCAGCGTCGTAAGCCGATTATCATAGCACCATAACTCTACCAGACCCGCGGGAAGATCGGGTAGCGACAACAGCTGATTACAATTGCAGTTTAACTGGACAAGACCTGCAGGAAGTTCAGGAAGTTCCGTCAATCCTAGGTTCGACAAATCCAGCAGACCTGACTGCCAGTCGCGAACACGCTGTATGGCGATCTCCATTGTATGGTTGAACTTTGGTCAAGGAGTGTGTGTCTCGATTGATAACTTTCTACGCTGGATAAGGGTATGTGCGCTTCCCCTCGAGTTTAATCACACTGTACCTATTTCTCTACACAGTCACCAATCCATTTTGACAATGTAACTCCGATCCGTCCAGCCTATACAGACAAAAACAGTCCAGTCACACATACAGTCTATACAGTTACATGTCCGCGAGAGACATACCCTTGGACATCCTAGCTCCTACCCTATCCGGATGGAGACTTACCTCCAGTAATTCCTCTGCGATCGCCTGGCAACGAGTGTTGATTCTACCTATGCTCCGGGACTCTTCTGCCACATACATCCGGTACATCCAATCGTCTTCCGTTTCGTCCGACCCTCTATCCGGCAGGTAGTTATCCCTCACGTCCCAACGACCAACCGCATGATACCAACTCGGAAGGGAAGTCAGACGGTTCGAGGAAACAATCAAGCTCAGAAACTCTCGTGGAAGTTCAATGTCCTCCGGAAGCTCACTCAAATGGTTGCGACTGATATCCAAATGCTGCAACTGGGGATGCAGCTTCGGCAAACGCCGGATGGCATTCCTACCACAATACAGACTGCGAGTATTGAGGTTGTCCGGTAGCTCGGTCAACCGGTTGTTCTCCACAACGACACACGATATGAACATATCTGCCGAACACTCGGGAAACGATGTCAACAGATTATCGGATGCCGTCAGTTCATACAGACTCGACGGAAGACGTGGTAGCGACGTCAACTGATTTTTCGAGCACTCCAGTGACAACAAACTCTCCGGGAGATCCGGAAGTGACGTCAGTTTGTTGTTACGAACGTTCAGGAACAACACACCCCGCGGGATCGGCGGTAGTGAGGTCAGACCCAACCCCGACAGGTTTATGCTCACGGTTTTGAGCTCGTAAAACATACGAGCAGCAGTTTGGTACGCTACTTCAGGAGTGTACATTCTAGGCTGAAGAGGGTATGTGCGCTTCCCCTCGAGTTTAATCACACTGTACCTATTTCTCTAGACACTCACGAATCCATTTTGACGAGGTAACTCGGATCCATACACAAAAACAGTCCAGACCATAGATCAGACGTGTATACACTCGTTTATCTGCGCCTCCTAGCGGCCCATGCTCGAATCGCAGGAGCACGTCGATAGAAGGGATGCGTTCTCTTGATGTACGCCGAGTATGGTTCACCAACGTTCGGGGGCTCAATACGACTTCCTTTCCCAGTCTCGATGTGTAGTGAAACGTCAAGACGAGAAAGACCACGCAGCCACGCGGCAGACAATGAAGTCCACGGTTTCGAGAACCGAGCCATGAATACATATGGATGATCACCTCCGTCTACGAACGGAGGCAGCCACATTATGTTCGTATGCCCGATCGCCAGGATCCGAAGTGTCGTACTCAAGTCTGGGAGAACCCGTAATGGGTTTGTACAGCAATAGAGGGTTTGTAGTTCGGACGGTAATGCGGGAAGCATCACAAATTCATTCGACGTTATATCCAGACTCGTGAGTAGTGGAGGGATTCTGTCGTCGTGGAAGTTGCGGATCCAATTATTATGACAATCCAATCGGACCAGCGAGTCAGGCAGTCTAGGGAGTGACCCCAATCGACAATTGTAGCAATTCAATTCGAGTAATCCGTTCTCCGGAACAGAAAACGACGTCAAGTGATGGTTGACCGAGATGTCCAGGAACCGAAGAGACGCCGGAAGGCCATCAATGGAGACGAAGCAGTTACCTTGACAACTAAGTCTCCGAAGAGATGTCGGAAGTGTTCCGAGCTCATACAGATTGTTGAAATCACACCAAAGCATAACCAATCCGTCGGGTAACGGCGGGAGAGATGTCAGTTCCGACGAACTACAGTCCAACTCGGTGACACCGGGAGGCAGACTCGCCAATATCTCCACAGAACAACATCCGTGGAGATTGAGTCGACCCTTCGACCCATTCTGTACCCATTCTTGGACACGATGACTAGCGGTTTGAGATCGAACAGACATTTTAGGCTGATGAGGGTATGTGCGCTTCCCCTCGAGTTTAATCACGCTGTATCCTATTGTTGATACAATGTTAAATCCATTTTGGTGAGATTACAAACGAACAAAAACGGATCCATGAGTACCACAGCCAATTGGACAGTGTGATTAAACTTGAGGGGAAGCGCACATACCCTCTTCAGCCTAAAATGTCTTTGGAGTCTCTTATCGAACGCGATAACGCAGTCCGATGGGGCGACGCCGAGATCCGACGTCCAGAGACCTCGAGGACACGGCTGTCCAAGATGACCCAACTCGTCTTGGAACGCAACGAATATCTTCGCTACCCGGCGATGCATTTCTCGTCGGACGAGCAACAACTCCAGGCAATTCACAACATTGACCAGGAGATCGAACTCCTTCCCGGAGGAAAGTGGAAACTCACTCTTCTCCGGAAACAGGAACGCCAGGCGATTCAGTCCGTGATCGACCGCGTTCATTCCGCGGCATCCGCCATTCGAACGCTACGCTCTCACATCGCATACATCAAGATCGCCGCCGCCTGGAAAAAGCATGTCGCTCACTGGGACGCACTCAACACCCACTACAATTTCAAGAACCTATGCATGTTTGATACCGAAGTCTAACCGACGTACGCAATCTGCGTCTCCTTCTCACACTGGAATCTCCAACATACGACGTACTGCATTCTCTTTTGTGGACACGGCTGCAACACTGGTAAGTTTTTTGACTTGGACATATGCACCGTTGCCCTGGTCTATCGGATCAACTTCAACGCCGTATAAGGTGTTTAAAATGGATATACACAGGTCTTACTTACTAAGGTAAGCATTCTATGAGCATTCTCGAATACTCCCCATATAACCCAAAAAATACACCCCTGTGTGCCGATGATATACACACTATCCTCCGCACATGTGGTCTCTCGTCGTATCGAATTCAGAGCCCTTCTCTGTATCAGAGAGCTATGGTCCACTCCACCTACGTGAAACGGCTCGAATATACCACCCTTACCGGAGAACCAGCCATCCTCGCTCCGTGTCCACCGAACGTATTCCCGCTTCAACCCGAATCGTACGAACAATTGGAATTCATCGGTGACGCCATGCTCGGCTCCGTTGTCGCCAATTATCTTCACGAACGCTTTCCCGATGCCACACCCGGATTTCTCACAAACACTCGTAAACTGATCGTGAGAAATCGAACCCTCGGTATCCTATCTAGAGACCATCTACACCTCGATCGATTCTTTATCATTTCTCGACACGTCGAAGATATGAAACCCGAACACGGGCGCCAAAATCTCGAAAAACTCGGCGACGTTCTCGAAGCCTTTATCGCTGCACTCTGGCTCGATTCCAATCGCTCGTTTGAGACCGTGTACACCTTCATCACGACCATCATCGAAACATTCCTGGATATCCCGACACTTCTTCGTGAAGACGATAACTTCAAAGACCGTATGCAAAAACACTGTCAACAAGTTCACCACTTTACCCCCATCTATAAACAAATCTCGAAACACGAGACCACCGGCGAATTCACTATGGCCGTCTGTACACCCAATGGAGATGTCCTCGGAACCGGAACCGCCACCACCAAAAAACAAGCAGAACAACTCGCATGTAAAGCCGCTCTTCAGTCCATGTCTTAGACCAACGAATATTTAAAACTGGAATAAGATATCAATTTAAAGAATATAACTAGATATTCATTTAAAGAATGAGACTATGTGCATACATTGATAATATACTATTTGAAGAATTTATAGAAACAAGAATTAGAAAAGGTATTCCATATGATACATATAAGACTAGAAATGATTTTTTAAAAGAAATTGGGACCTCTCGAATTGTATGGGATCGTGACTATGTTGCATCTGAAACTCATTTTCAATATGGATTTCATTATTATACAATTCCACAAGGAATTTATATAAAATATAACACATCCCTATGTAAAATTTCCGCAAATTGTTGTAGATCGCCGATCATTTAGACTCGCGCACATTTTAAATTATCTATATTCAATTTGAAATTTCCGAAATAACTTTAAATCCTGAGTAGACCACCTTATTCCCTTACTTCTTGAATTTAATGGATTTTTCCACATATATCCTACATTTTCAGCATAAGGGTGTTTTTTTGCCAATGCTCGTAGAGCAAATATACGTTCTTCTTTTATCATTCTATTATATAATAGAATTATAAAATGGCAAATTAAAATGAGCACGGGTCTAAATGTTCGTTGGCCTAATCCCGAATATGCACCAGACGCTCGTGGGTAATCTTGTATGTTTTCCGGTGGTTCCGGACCTTTTTACCGTTTCGACAGGTTTTTCCACGGGTGCAGCCGCTCTTATATCGTCCATATTTCATGAGCGTTCCTCGAAACGATCCAATCGGAAAATGAGTGGCTAGACATAGTTTTTTTGCAGTGGAATACCACCAACGCAATAATGCCTCTCTCGACTGAAACACCTTGTCCTTCGGGGTATCGATGAGTTTCCGTAATTCTGGATACGGATATACCTTTGCCAATAAACCAAATGTATCTTTATACGCATCCACAAAATTCGGCGGAGAATAGTTGTACGCAACACAAAATAAGAAATCAAGTCCCGGAGGAGCATCCGGAGGAGAGGCCAGTAACGATCGACCAATATCCAACACCGCCTTCAACGACGGATCAGGCCCCGGACAGATGATCCCGGGGTTTTCACGACACTGGACACGCAATTTGTGATTCACCTTGTTGTGAAGATCGTACATCCATCGGGGGAGATCCGACATGTCACAATCCTCCTCTAGAAACTGGGTCGCACTTTCACGACAATACTTGCACGGTAACACCGAATTCATAGCACGAAAAAAACGCACATAGACTTTGTGATCAGACTCGGCAGACAATGCAATTAAGTGATACAACTGCCACCCGGACGGCCCCCAGAACCGAGTGTCCATTATACTGGAACACGAATCAAACTTTTGCCCCTCATGACCCACAGATTCTCATTGGTGATGAACTCGCGTATCGTATCCAGAGACTGGACAATGTTGTTATGGGCCACGTACGTGCGCGTACAGTTGTACGGCATACAATAATTCCCATCTCCCAAGATGTAGAAGGAAATGTTTCCAGACACGAGCACCTTCCGAATACGCGTATACAGCTGTGTAATCACATCGATTTGCGTCGAAATCTCCGCAGGATCCGGGCTGGATACACTACGCAAGTTCTGGTACACCCATGCCACCGGCATTCCGTACAGTGTAAACGACTCGTCCAAATCCACGTACGTGGGGTTTTTGTATTCAGAGAGAACATTGTACATTTTCCCCGACAGCGTGGGTACAAACATACCGTCGGGATGGAGCCTCGACTTCCAGGTATGACCTTGGACACCCTTCCGCATAGACCCGGATACCGCAAGACACTTGGCGACGATAGGCCAGGCAGGAATATCCGCCTCGACGGTAAAGTCGGGTGTCAACGGAATCGGAACCCTCTCCGTTTCATACTGAAACACCCAATCAGTCAGTGGGGTGTCCGGATAGAGTTCTTTATGTGTTTTGCGACAATTCGAAGGATAACCCCCCAAACCTTGCCTCCACATGGAGAACACCTCACCATTCCATATATTTACGCTATACCTCGTCTTACCCGACGCGTCGAGGATGTTGATGATACCATTCTTCCACTTGTTGGCCACGATCACGGGAAACAGAGTGGAAAGTATATAGGTCATTGTATGATGTGAGTTGTACTATCCACCAAGATAGATCCGTTTTGACCACTTTCTCGAACGCCGTCTCGAACGCCGTTTTGAACGCCGTCTCGAACGCCGTCTCGAACGCCGTCTCGAACGCCGTTTTGACCGCCGTCTCTAAAAACATCCAAACCATGTATAAATGAAACTAGGTCACGACATTGTAATTCTCACGGTTGCGGTGTATCTAGGTCTTGTGATGACCGACTTGCTCAAAGCGATTTCTGCGGATCTTGTGATGCCTCTCCTGGCCCCCATCTTACCGTCCAAGAATGAGTTAGGAAAAACAAACATTCACTTCGGATCGATTCACCTCGATGTTGGCGATGTTCTGCAAAAGCTGATTGCGTTTATTGTCGCGGTGAGTATCGCACTGTTGGTCGTGAAAAGTATCCGAATCTTTGGAAAGGACTTGATTATACATTTCTATATCTGATATGTATAAATGGCCGGGCTTGTAGACTTTTTCGGTCGTGTGTGGAACGGTGTGGAAGAAGGAGCTCAGAGTGTGTGGAACGGTACGAAAAGAGTTTTCGGTGATGCAACCGCCGCGGTCAACAATTCGTTAGCCCCCGCGTCTGCCCAAGCTCCTTCGGCTGCTCCGTTGCCACCAATCAATGCTCCAGCCGGGGGTCGGCGGCGCAGGAAGACCCAGAAACGCAAACATTCTCGTCGTCGCCACCATTCGCGCAAATAATGTTTTTCACTTATAAATGAACGCTATGAAACGCATCCTTTCCTCGGCAACTCGCACCGTCAAACGCGTTCTCGGTCTCCACAAGAAAAAGAGCCGCCGCCATCGGACACGGAGATCAAGCCGAAAATAGATTTATACACTACAAGTAATAGGGGATTGAGTCATGTCGAATGACCCCCAATATCTCTGGATACATCGAGAACCCTCAATGCTTTAGTGGCATGTCGGATATACGCGGAATATGTATATAGATACAATGACAACGGTGTCAACGTTTCGTATACAGTATGTCAGCGATCTTCATCTCGAAATGTGTCGCAAGGAAACCTTATTTCCCACATTGGTAAACCCATGTGCGAAATATCTCGCTCTCGCTGGAGACATTGGTCAACCCGGAAATCCGTGCTGGGATAAATTCTTTGAATACGTGTCCAAAGGCTGGGAACGCATATTTTATGTTCCCGGAAACCACGAATACTACAATACCCGCCCCAAAAAGGAGTGGAAATATCATGCTCCAACCAGCCTGTACAATCGACACAACGAGATCCGACAGAGTCTCAATCGATTTCCCAATGTAATTCTGCTCGATAGCTTTCGAGCCAGTCACTATCTTCCGTCTGAAAATGTGGCAATCGTTGGGAGCACTCTGTGGTCCGAAATACCCGCCGACAAAGAAGCCGACGTCGAGAAAATGATCAATGATTACAACTATATTTCTATCGACACGGACCAGGCCCTCCGCCCGATCGATTCGACCAAGATGTGGAGACAACAACGTGACCGAATCAACGAGGAAATTCAGTACTGGACAGCCAAAAAAGCAAACATTATTGTACTCACTCACCACATGCCATCGTTTCGACTCATCAGCCCTCGGTATATCGCGCATCCAGCTAACTGTGCATTTGCGTCGAAATGTGACTATATGTTGACACCGTATGTACACGCCTGGATATACGGACACACCCATGATGCGAGACAAACCATCATTCGCGGTGTTCAGTGTGTCATTAATGCGAAAGGATACCCCGAAGAACTGGTCCTTCGGTGGACGAATGAAGCATCGATTCAGTGCCTCACTACGCTTCATCCTGAACAATCTGAAACGTCTTCCATCCACCCCGAACGTACGGTCCAAATGCAACCTCTACCGATTTCATCATCTCCTGGATCCGCCAGTCCCGAGTGCCTCGATTGGTTTCCCACCACTGCTTGAACGTATCGGTCAATATCTCGCGGCGCACTGGCACCACCACTTCTCCATCCACCGGTGGCCGGAGACTCTCCCGGATAAACTTGGTGATTGCATCATTCTCCTCACGGTACTCGCTCGTGTACTCGAGTACGACCTCCGGAGGAACCACTTCCTTTCCAGAATTCTCCTTGTACAGATGAATCAGATACGCCAAGAAGGCTCGACCCCACGACGTCGACTTGACCTTGTGCTCAATCGACGTATCCAGCCGAAACTGAGTCGGCCCCACCGGACTCGCAACAAACTTGGACAAGAAGTTGATGACGATCAACCGACGCCAGGTACCTCCATCGTTCGAGTTCACCTTGGGCTTATCGTTACATGCGAGGTGCATCTTGCACTGCAGCTCAAACTCGATCATCGACTTGGCTCCCGCGTACAGATCACGGCACAGCAGCTTCTCCGACGATGTCAGCTCCTTCATGATTCCGGTATTCAGGGGAACCGCCTCATCCGGTTCCTGCATCGTCACAAACCGACGTCCCTTCAGCCGAACCACCTCGGGAGAGGCACTGCTCGACTTGTTGCGACCCTGCGTGATCAACGAGATAGGAACCTTACAGGCATAATCCCCGAGCGCAGTCTCCACCAGATTCATCAACATGGATTTGCCGTTGGAACCCGTACCCGTCAAGATGTGGAAACGCTGATTCCCCACCCCATCCAAACACCTCGACAGATGAATGGTAAAGTAGTTTCGAACCGTCTCGTTGGGTAGAACCTGCTCGATAAACTTCTTGACCTCGGGCCACGCCGGGTACGCAGTGTAGTGAAGATCTGGGTCCACATCCAGACCCGTCGAGAACGACAGGTAGTCCTCCTGTTTGCCGTCACGGAACTTGAGCGTCTTCATATCAAAGACCCCGTTGCTACACGCCAACAGCTGACGATTCTCATCCACTTTCTTGATAAACTCTTCATCCAGAAACAACTCTCGGCACTCCTTCATGACATTCTCCTTGAACTTGGTCGTCTTGAGCTTGGTACAGATCTTGTTGAGCGATTCCTCCTTGGTCGAAATCTCACAAAACTCGCAACCACACTCGGCACGATCCTTGGCATTGCACATGGGAATCGATCCATCGATCAACTGTGCACCGTAGAATCCCGCCCGTTTCTTGTAGATCTTCCAGACCTCCGTCGACAGCTCCTGCTGCAGCTGAACGCCACGATCCAACTCGTGCCACACGTGACCCATAAACTTGAACCAAACGTTCTTACCGAACGAGACACACTTGTAAATGTCGCTGAACTTGGCGTATACGACGGATGCCACATCGTATTCCGTTCCCGCGAGGGATCCATCGATCTTGCGCAGGATATTGCTTTCCTGAATCTCCTTGTATTGCTCCGGGTTGTCGAGACGAGACCAGAAGAGCAGTGTTCCGATCTCCATCCGCTGTCCATCGTTTCGGTACTTGGCCTCATTCCACTGCGAAATGCACTTGGAGACCGAGAACTCGGCCGGAATCTGACGGAAGAAGTCCTCAAACACATCGTACAGATCCGGATGAATATTCTTGAGAACTTGGATCACCATGTAGCGCTCGTTGTGAGGACGCGCACGTTCCGGGTTTAGATTCATCACATGTCGCTGGATGAATTCGCGTTCCTCTTCGGACAGTGGGCGGAGAACCATCTGAGCCGATGGAGAATTCTCTCGACTCCCGTGCTCCTTGCGCTCGATCGGTCGACCACGAGATGGCTTCACTCCGGCTCCACCCGATACCCGAACGCTGTCCGATGTCTCGGGGAGCTCACGAAAGCGTTCCTCACCTACCAGGGTATACTTGGCCTCGGTATCGATATCCGTCACTCGAGTGCAGAATGAGCGCAAGATATCGACCGACACGTCGTTGGTCTCGCCATTGTATGTCATGGTCGTTCCCGCACAGTGGAGAACCCCCGAGACCAGATACGGCAGACCTCCTCCAGGCTTGGACGAACCGTACATCGTCCAACCGCACGACCGTTTGGCAATCGCCGAGTCATACACCTTGTCCCAGTTCTTGTCTTTGAGTGGAAGGTCGCCAAAGATGCCCTCCATCTCGGTGAGCATCACATCCCGAACGGCCATTTCCACGTACCGGTTGGTGCGAATTCCGGGCACCAAGAGATGCACTCCCCCGGCTACCGAACCATCCTTCCGTTCTACAGGCCGTTTCTTCTCGGTCACATAGACGTCAAACTCCGCCGGAGTAAGCACAAACATCCGAACAGCCTCCACATACTTTCGAGTAAAGGCGACAATCTGATCGCGTGTGTGTTGATTGGTTTTGACCGAGCCATCGTATGTGAAATCGAGATCGACACGCATAGGACCCACCGTCGTGGGTGCCTCAATCAGCCAGATCTTGTTGCGTTGCACATCTACATGATCCGTATACAGGTCGTAGAACGTATCCAGATCATCGTCGCCAATGTAATACTTGCCGATATCACGGGGGGTCAATCCCATAGAGGTGTGTGTAAACTTGTCACTTCCTGTCACGCGCTTCCGGTCAAGAAACGACGAGAGAGTCTCAGAAACAGGCATCCTCTATGTATACTGATCGCAATATTTAAAGGGTGGCGAACATATCCGTTTCGCGCAAAAATGGATTTTTTTCTTTCTTTGTGGGTTGAATACTATAATGAAGTTCTGTCCGGATTGCAAAAACATGCTCTACGATATCGTGCCATCGGAGGACGGGAGCATTCATCTTCGGTGTCGCAAATGCCCATACACGGAACCGGCGTCGTCGATGCTGTATCAACATACCCTTCGTGGAGACACGGCGACCCAGATTGCTGTGAACCCCTATCTATTGCAGGATCCAACTCTTCCGCGTTTCAAGACCATTCAGTGCATCAACGATGAATGCCCCTCGAGAGGACATGAATCCGATATTGTGGGAGTCAAGGTCGACCCCCAAAATGTCGTATGGATGTATCAGTGTGCTGTTTGCTCTACTTCCTGGAAACAAGCATCGCGCAGAGGGTAAGATCACTTGATAAATGTCGTGCAATATGCACATCCGGTACAAACGGAATCACCGCTAACTGAGCAATCTCGGCTCCCTTTATAATTTTCCGTTTCAATATCAGATCTTCCAACGTTCGCGGGGAACGATTGTAAAACTTGGACGGATACACCGACACAATCTCCAAAAAAACGACGAGATCGTCCATGCTACACAAAAAATGAGTGTAGCCTGAATTTTCTACCGATGTAAATGGTACTATTTTTGCTTCGAGTTCCGGAACCACGCACGAATCAAACACCCCCACCAACTCTTCTACCGTTTCTCGGAATGCCGTCTGAAGAAGTGTTTCATTTTTTTGAGGTTTCCCTCCAATCCCGGTAATGTGATTACAGTATGGTTTATATCCTGCCAAAACGACGTTCTTATCTGTAAAGAGAAGCCCCGCCATTATACTCTCTCACGTTCTTCTTGGAAAATATGAACGATAGACATAAATGATTTGCCCATCCGGAACGATACGTCGCAAATCGTTTACCCGAAAGAACGGGACCCACGTCAAATCGGCGTGTGTTCGTGACGTCGGACGCCCGGGTATCGGTCCTCTCAAGAAAGGTGAACTGTCCAAATACGGCTACTCTATGACCGCCAAAGCGTCGTCTCGTCACCGGGCTCTGAACAAGGCGACCCGCAAGTACGGATCTCTTTCGGTATACCGGAAACTGAACGCGCTCTCTGTATACACGAAACGTACGTCCCCCAAGACCTCCAAGACCGCCAAAGCAGACCGTAATTACATTGGTCGTAAAGTGGGTTACAAACATACTTGAATCGTTGGTTTTGCAAAGCCGTTGAAATCCGATGAACTCACGATCGAATATGCACCGATACGTGGAACCTCGAGAACATCGCCTTCATCAATGGTATACGGTAACCATACCTGAGAGGCAATCCTATCGGCAGAATCACATGTTCTGCCAAATATAGTGAATTGAGTGTGTTCGACGTGTTTGGTCTGACTGATACATTTGAACGTTGGTTGGAAGCCATCAAACAACACTCCCGAAAATGTTCCGTATACGGAATCGTCAATTGTAATTGCCTGAGACCCATCGGGCATCTGTTTACGACCAATCACGGGAACCTCCAGTGTACACGATTCTTCCGCAAAGAACCGACCAGGTTCCGCAATGACGTTGGAAAACGGTAGGGTTGCCACTTCTCGTCGAATGAACGGCGCAATGGTGTCTTTGAATAGGGTATCCATGGATGAACGCCCCATAAATCCTCCACCGATATCTAAAATCGATGGAGTAAACCCCGCAGTCCCCTTCAAGACGTCTAAACACTCTCGAACGGTATTGAATGCAGATGCATAGGCGTCCACAGAATGACAGTCGCTCCCTACGTGAAACGCAATGCCCGATATCCGCAAATGTGATTCACGAAAACATACCGTGTGAAAATCGTGAGGAGAAAGACCAAATTTCTGGTTCAGTGGAATGCGAGAGGCCCCTTTATCGTCAATGCGAATACGCAAAATACATTGCGCGTCGGGAAGTATATCATGAATTTTTTTGAGTTCTGCAAGGCTGTCGAAGGTCACCCGACGAACCCCGGCGTCTTTTGCTTTATACAATTCCTGACGAGATTTGCATGGATTGGCATAAATAATATCGGAACCGTACACTCGGCCGAATTCATCCGAAGAGGCACAATCAAATCCCGCTCCACCCTCGCGAAGCGTCGTCAGAAGCGGTTGCAGATTGTTACATTTGACGGCATAAAACGGCTTTATGGCGGGGAGTTCACTCGTCCATAGTGCGAGGCGGCGTACAATCGTAGGGATATGTACACAAAATTTCGTCAGCGTGAGTATGTGTTAGTGATAGACAAAATCTGTAACCACTTTGTTCACCAAAACGGATTGATGGGTTTAGCACAAAACGAATCAGTGTGATAAAACTCAAGGGACAGCTCACAATCCCTTTCCAATCGTAGAATGCCTCGCAACACAACCGGTGGTTCTAAACACAAGTCTCGCGCGAACGGTGAAGGCAACACGGCTCGAAAGAACCGTACCCTCATCGAAAAGTTCATATACGACATGACCCACGACGGATCCTGCGAGGGCATCCATGTGGCGAGAGTGATGCGTCGCGTTGGCGACGGTCGAATGGAGGTCATGTACCATGAGGACGAGATGTTTCATACGATCATTGCCCCCATCAAAGGGTCGCTGCGCGGTCGTGGAAAGTCTCAGGCTCACATCGACACTGGATCCGTCATTCTGGTGTCCGATACCGGCATGACGAGCGGTATCGTTCACGAGATCGTCGCCGTGTTTAACGCGGCACAACTCGCAACTCTGGTCTCGGCGATCCCCGGACTGAATCCCAAGATCATCGAAGGCGACGGACAGGCTCCAATCGACAGAGGATTCGAGTTTGCCGAGGAGGAGGAGTCTGACGGCGATGTCGACATCGACAAAGTCTAACCGTCATAACAATGGAACATTTACGTCCACATCCTGCATACGTGCCTGTTCGTATCAACATTCGACTGAAACAACTTTTTGCACAGAGAACATCCCGATACACCTACGCATTCAATACACGTACATACGCAGATTTCGAAATCTTCAATATTACAGGAGACGCGACCATAGATCACTCTCACGTCGGAGACGCCCTACGTACATCGACAAAACCCGTCGTATTCTTTTTGTGTTATGATGTGGGACACGACCCTCATCTCAAACTATTTATTCGACACATTGTATGCTGTGTCGCATTTGGTCGTGAGATCTTATTTTTCGATATGCGAAACCTTGCCGATATCGATCCCCATCATCAACGACATATCGAGACCGAACTAGAACGAAAAAGTGGAGTCAGCGGGATCCGTGTAGTGAATGCCGCCTGTCTCACTCATCGATGCATCTACTTACAGAGGTTCAAGGGCCACGAACTCGGCTGGTGTGTCGCATGGGCTATGTATTTTCTGAATCAGATCACCCAACGACCCGTGTCCCACGAAAATGCACTCCATTATGCAAAAACACTGTACAAGAAGATCAACGATACCCTAACCCACGACCGGACCAACATGCTTATCGAAGCATGGTACATAAAGTGGTACACACGCATCAATCAATAGTGTCCACCAGCTTTGGACGCACTACTTTTTCGAGTTTCGGTTTCTCCGACTCTTGATGGAAATCGTATATACACGAATGCACTTCTGGCGTCCGATGCTTCACACAGAACTTCTTTCCACAACGACACGTCATAGGCACCAACAACTTCTTGGGGCACATATCGCAACGACACACTGTATCTTTCGATGTTGACTCCATTCTGTTATCCTCTCTCATGCCGTAATCCCGGATCCATTTTTGTGAGAAAACTACTCGGTGTAAAAACGAATCCATGAAGTGAGATATCATTCTCTATCTCAACGACATGAAGATCAAGTGCTGTTTTATGATTGACGCGACGGCGTCCATGAATGACTGGCTGTCCGCCGCCAAACTCCACACTCGAACTATTGTGGAACGAATTGGGATGTCTCACGACCTAGAGATCGCGGCCGTCTTTTATCGCGATTTCTCCGAGACGTATATCGTTGTACCATTCACATCCAACATTGCGTTCTTTGAATCCGCCATTGCCGACATTGAACCGTTTGGGGGCGGAGACACCTGCGAAGATGTTGCCGGGGCATTTGCTCGGATGCATCAACTCGATTGGACAGGGGTCGATATTCGTACATGCTTCTTGATCTGTGACTCTCCACCTCATGGACTGCGATGGCACACAAACGAGGTATCCGACGACCACGAATATTCCGACTATGGCTTGGCCGAGCTAGTCTTCCACACGGCAGTGCAAGGAATCGATCTCACAATCCTCCACATCAACGAGACTCTCTCGACCATGATTCGCCGAATGACAGATATATACCGAAGTCGGGGACTCGAGCTGCGGGTCGAGCCCTTCTCGCCGACTCAGGATCCATGCGCACATACATTGGTGGACATGGTATCTCAACGCATCGAAGACTCGGTTCAAGCCGTGTCTCAACAACCTATCCAAGTGTACACTCAAGATTTCGGCGAGTAAAGATTACCCCGTACACAAATAATGGAACTGGCGACGGAAGTCAGAGCCCAAGAACTACCACCGGCATCGATCGATACCCTCAAAAAACTTCGTAACGAAAACTGTTCGTCCAGTACCAAAGACTTTCGGTTACAGAGTTTTCAACTTTTTTTACGTCGAATCCTGTCTCCCGATTCGCCCACGCGCAACATGCTTCTGTATCACGGAGCCGGTGTCGGAAAAAGCTGTACCGCCATCCAAATTGCCGAAGAATACATTCTGCGTCCAGAGTTTCAAAACAAAAAGGTCATTGTCGTTGCCTCGGCCGCGGTCCAAGAGAATTTCCGAACTCAGATTTTCGATGTGACTCGAGTCAAACAAGATCCGTCCGGAATGCTGTTTTCACAACAGTGTACCGGACGTAAATACCTCGATATGCTGGAACGCGCACAGACCGAAGGCCTTCGGTGGGAAAATCCTGAAAACCGTGAAAAACTCAATACGATCGTTCAAACCATGATTGACGACTTCTATGAGTTCCGGCCGTATCAAGGATGGGGAAACATCCACGAACGGCAACGACTCACCTTGTCTCGGGCCGATTATGCGACATGGATTCATTCTCAATACGATGAACGTCTTATCATCATTGACGAGGCTCACAACATTCGTGACGATGAAGAAGGCAATAAGGCCGTGTCGGAAGCACTCACCGATATCGTGAAAACCGCTCGTGGCGTTACACTCGTGCTGTTGACCGCTACCGCCATGTTTGACAAGTTCAGTGAGATTCTCCACTTTTTCAATCTATTTCTGTGGAACGATCATCGTCAACCTACCACGAAAGAAATCAAAGTATCCGAGATCTTTGAAAAAGATGGCACCTTCAAATCACCCGAAGCAGAAGCATTGGTTCGAGGATGGTGCCACGAGTACATTTCGTTTCTACGTGGAGAAAATCCATTTACATTTCCCTTTCGTCTACCACCACCCGATGAACTCGTTGGTAAATTTGATCGGACCCTCGATATTCAGAATCGCCGAATCACCAAACCCCGCAAATATCTACCACTTACGGTGAGCTATCTCCAGTCTCCTCAAAAAGAAGCAGTTCAAGCGATTGAAGGAACGTTGCGAGACACGGTAGCTCCTACCATCGTCACATCTCCGGATGGACGTCCTCTCGCCAAATGTTTTGAACGTGGTTCCGATATCAAAAAGTTCTTGTTCAAATACGCCAAAGATGTTCCACCGTTCCTATCTCCGTCCAACCTACCCAAATATGCCACCAAATTTGCCACTATTATGAACTGTATCACCGACACCTCGGGAATCGTCTTTGTGTATTCGAACATCATTCGGGGCGGTGTTCTTCAGTTTGCGATGGCGCTCGAAGAAGCTGGATTCGAACCTGCCGCCGGAGCCCGTGTTCTCGAAAGTACGTCCGGAGAATATACCGGGGTTTCTCGTGGAAAATATGCCTTCTTGACCTCCGATACCGGCGACAAACAGATTGAACAATTCATTCGACGACTTCGACGACCTGAAAACTCCACCGGGGAGGATATACGAGTCATTCTTGCGTCTCCACTGGCGAGTGAAGGTATCGATTTCAAATATATCCGACAAGTTCACATTCTGGATCCGTGGTACAACATGAGTCGTATCGAACAAATTATCGGTCGTGGATTACGTACCTGCTCTCACTCGGGTCTACCCTTTGAACAACAGAACTGTACCGTGTACTTGCATACGACACGATATTCCGACAGTACTCAAGAAACATATGACGAATACATGTACCGGGTGTATGTGGAAGAAAAAGCATCCGTCATTGCCAAGATCAAACGAGTTATCTCGGAATCGGCAATCGATTGCTCATCACAAATTTCTACAAATATGCTCCCCGAAGCCTGGAGAGAGCTACGAATTACGCAAGTCCGATCTCAAGATGGTGTCGCAATTACTTTGCCACTGTCTGCAATGAGTGCACCTACGTTTGAAGACGGTACCCCCGCTCTCGTATGCTCACGATTTGATACGGCACCTGCCTCGGAATATGTCCGACCACTGGGTGCGTACTTTGATATACGTGATGAAGTCTTTGACACGCTCATTCGTATGTTTCGAAACAAACCGGTTTGGTCTCTGGACGATCTGACTGCGTCCAAACAATTACAGTATGCCCCTGATGTCGTGAAATATCTGTTACAGGATGCGGTGGGTTCCCACCTGAAAATGAAGGATTCGAAAGGTCGCGTCGGGTTTCTGGAAAACCGAGAGGGTATGTTTTCATTTACTCCGGCGGGGGCCCTGGAGAATGCAACTCTCACGGAACGTCTCACAAATACGCAGTCGATCAATCGGATTCCGATTCCCACGGAAGACGTTGCTCCAGTGGTCCCGGCTGTTCCGGGTCCGGTTGTTCCGGGTCCGGTTGCTCCGGCTCCGGTTCCGGCTGTTCCGGGTCCGGCTGCTCCGGGTCCGGCTGCTCCTGCACCCGCTCGGTTACCGACGGGTATTGCCGTGAACGATATCGAAAGCAAGTATACCTTCCCCTTCGATGCATCCAAGTTTTCCAAGGAAGTTCGTCAGTGGTATATCCTGGATCACATCTTCACTCGAGAGGAAAAGATCGAATTCCTAAAGACGAACCGGTCTCCACCATGGGGGAAGGGACTCGTTGTGGAAGGTGTCGAGTTACTGGCACTCGGTCCCGATACGATATTCAATTCGTCGGGGGAATTGACAGAACCTATCGGTCGTGAAAAAGATGCCGTTCAATTGTGGACAAATACCCACATCGATGCGATTGTAGAAGAGATCAAGACCAACAATAAGATTCTGTGTACAGTGGAAGATCGGGTTCTGAAGTTTGCAGCCTTTGAGGTCATCGATGGACATGTTGTTCGCATCAAACGATCCAAAACAATCGCGCCGAAAGCATGTCCGTTCTTCGGAAAGACCGAGTTGTCCACATTTGTGAAGGATTGTACCGGGGCAGATTTTCCAGCGACAGTCAAGACCAAGGAAACGCAGTGTATATATCTGTCGTTGGCCGTTCGTACCGCATGGTTGGCGAAATCTCCCTATGTTGTATGGGTACTTCCGGAGATATGGGCATTTGTATCTGCAAATTCTGCAAAAGTTCGCGCCAAATTAGCATGAAAAACAGATCGAAGTATAGAATAGGGAAATGTCGAGTATGAATACGGATCCACTCTTTGAGCGTCGTGAACTTACTCGAGTTATCTCCGTCCCTTCCAAGTACCTTCAAAAGAATGTGCGCGGGTCACTGCTGGGTCAGTTGGCTGCACACGTCGAAGGGAAATGTGGCGTCGAGGGATTTATTCAGCACAAGTCTTCCGTGATCCTCGAGCATTCATTAGGTAAGATTGATATGCTCCATTCGGGCATACATTATCGGGTTCGGTTTCATGCCGACGTGTGTTTCCCACATAAGGGTCAGATTTTCAAGGCCCCGGTGCTCTTCAAGAGCAAAATCGGTATCCACGCCGAGATTCCTCCGATGCGTATTCTGTTGTCACGTGATCTGCACATCGGAAACGCCGAGTTTGATGCTCTTCAGGAAAAGGATGAAGTGTTTATCGAAGTTCAGGGAACTGAATTCAAACAGAATGACGACACAATCTTTGTGCTTGGTCGTTTCCTACAAAAAGACGGGGTCGCCGCCCCCGAGGTACCTGTCGAAGCACCCGCCGAGGAGATTCCTCCACTGGTACCGATAGCTCCGGAAGGAGAAGGAGACGTGAAGACGGTTGCTGTCAAACCGGCTACCGCAGAGGCTCCGGCAGCAGCAGCACCGCGTCGGAGGAAGCGTTTACAGGCCCCGACCTCACTACAATTAAATGTCGGCAGTAGCGAGAGTAAGGAAGGAAAAGCTGAAGGAGAATCTAGAGAAGCTGTCGGAGTATGAGCACGAGCAAATATACAAGATCATTCGTGAATCGACGGACCAGGTGACATGTGCAGAAACCGGAGTCTTTGTGTCTGCCGATGTTCTGGATGAGGGCTGTTTTTCAAAGATCGAGACGTATGTTCATTTTTGTTTTGAACAGAAGAAGCGTCTCGATGCGGATGATGCGGCTCGAGCAGAGACCCAGCAGTTTATGAACGATCATGTAAAAAATGGATAAAACAAGTCGTTTTTGATCTGTCTATTCAATAATGGAACGGGGTATTCAAGAACCCGAGGCTGTCGAATCGCTGATTGAAATTGCGAATCGAGATGCCTCCGCTGAATTTGAAGTGAAGTTATTGGCGGGTCGTCTCGTCACTCGGGATATATCGGATCGAATCCTCTCGGTGATTGAATCTCTCTCGGAGGGCGAACACAAGGAAGAACACCGTCTGACGTACACCTTTACCGATGGTCGCCGTGTCCACATCCTGGAACCCGCCAATATTCACAAAGTGTGCGTGAATCAGGCATTCACCGGACTTCCGGTGACTGTCGAGCGTAAGACTCGTTATTTCGATTCTGCGACGGGTCGTGACATGGTGGATTGCCCAGACATTCTGACCCGATTCACTCTGCGTAGTGAGAAACCTATCAAGAGCGATTATTCGGGAGATCCGAACGACCCCAAGGCATATATCCGTGTACTGCATCGAAAATCGTACACTGTTCTGGGAGGAGAGTTCCGTATCGATTTCTCGATGGTGAAATCTCGCCAGGGAACCCAGACCCTTCGTGAAGTTCTCAGGAATGTTCCAGCATACGAGCTGGAGATTGAGTATATTCCACGAAAAGAGCCTCGTAAACCGGCAGACGTGCGTCAGGCACTCATTCGAGTGATTGAACCCATTCTGGCCGCCTATCTGGAATCCCCTGCGATCTTGCTGCAGTCCGAGATGCAAAAGTATACACAGGAATTCAAATATACCGGTATACGGTTCTACAATATCGTTCCTCTCGAACGTCAACACATTTCCAAAGACCGACCCTACAATATCCTCAAAGGGTATACTGTGACCAATAAGGCCGATGGAGAACGGTCCGGACTCTACGTGGCACGGGATCGCCGTCTATTGAGAGTCACGAACCGTTCCATTACCTGGACGGGTATGGTTGCTATCGATGATTCTCATGCCGAAGATTTCATGGATGGCGAATACATTTCCGGTATTCGGTTATTCTGTATCTTTGATGCCTTTCGGTACAAGAATAAGAATGTGGTCGGACTCCCACTCTTTACCACCGACGAGGAAATCAAAACCAACCCATCGACGTCTCGTCTCGGTTGTGCCCACGATTTCGTCAAGACATTGGCTACCGATTTCCGAACGGTTGTACCTGGATTTCGAGTCGAAACCAAGCTCTTTCTCGCCGGAGACGGTGTCGCCATGGAGGAAGCGATCGCGACACTCTTGGACACCGAGTTTGAATACGAGACAGACGGTCTGGTCTTTACCCCACGTCTGAGCCCCGTGTCTCCGCCGTCCGAGACCAAAGGAAAGACGTGGATGCGAGTCTACAAGTGGAAACCTCCTCACCAAAACTCGATCGACTTTCTGTTGAAGTTTGATTCGACCACCACCGAATATGACACGGTTGGTAATACTCTCGCTCGACGTGGAACACTCTATATCTCCAGAACTCCCGGAGAAGATATCATCTATCCGTGCGAAACCATGACGGGTGAGTATGTACCTCCACGACTCCCCGAGGATCTACAACGTATTGCCGATATGCACGACCGAGTTCCATCGGTCTTTCAGCCTAGTACCCCTCGCGATCCAGAGGCATACCGTATCTGGGTACCCGTGAATCGTGCAGGGATGCCGTATGATCTGGAGAACAAACGAGTCGACGACAATACGCTGGTCGAGTGCTCGTACGATACCGCAAAAGGTCGCTGGAGAATTATGCGGACGCGTCACGACAAGACGTATGAATACCGGGTCGAACACCGACCTCAGTACGGAAACGATATCTCGGTTGCCGAGAATACCTGGAAACTCATTCATACTCCGATTACCGAAGAGATGTTGAAGTCGGTAGTCTCGAACCCTGGAGATGATACATTTGAGGATGAGGCGTATTATGTGGATCAGGATGGTCGGGAAAGCGTCACCAAGAACCTCCGTGGATTCCACAACCGAATCAAAGAAGGTCAGTACATGACCTATGTCATTCCGGGAAACACCATATTGGAGTTTGCGGTTGGTCGTGGAGGAGACATGTACAAGTGGATCAAATCGAGAACGTCCAAGGTGTTTGGACTGGACTTTTCGCCAAACAATTTTAGTTTACCACGGGGTGGAGCGTGTGTTCGGTATCTGAACGAAAAGAACCGTGGTACACGAAATCTACCCAAAGTACTCTTTGCAGAAGGAGATATGACTCGGTTACTGGAGGAACAGTCGTCTCGATATCTGAAGCTAGTCTTTGGAGAGGAACCTGCCACAACACCGTATCTTCAGGAATTCAAGGGAGTGCGGCATTGGGATTTAGCCGTATGTCAGTTTGCGATTCACTATGCATGTGAGTCGGAAGATACATTCAAAGTCTTTATTCGAAATGTTGTGAATCACTGTAAGAATATATTCTTTGGAACCTGTCTCGACGGAAAGTCTGTGTACTCGATTCTGGCCGGAAAGAGTCAATACATTTCGAGATCCGGTGGCCGAACATTTGCACAGCTAGAGAAAAAGTATACGGACGATGGTTCGTGGAAACCAGAATTTGGCCAACGCATCGATGTGACGCTCGAGACCACCGAAAAAGCGCAGACCGAGTATCTAGTTCCGTTTGAGCGAATTGTCGAGTTGTTTGGTGAGGCTGGGTTCGAGTTACTGGAGTCTAAAATGTTTGAAGATCTGTATACGTCTCAGTCGGGTATATCGCTTGATTCCTCACAACAAGAGTATAGCTTTCTGCACAGAACCTTTGCATTCCGTCGCACGAAAGAAGCAATATCGGCGGACGCAGAAGAAGCTGCCGAGACTGAAGTGGTCGTGGATGCTGAAGAGAAACCATCCGAAGCTGAAGAGAAACCCTCTGAAGCTGAAGAGAAACCTGCCGAAGCTGAAGAGAAACCATCCGAAGCTGAAGAGAAACCTACCGAAGAGAAGCCCTCCGAAGCTGAAGAGAAACCTACCGAAGCATCTAAAAAGGTGCCTATCCGTCGTAAACGAATTGTCAAACCGACCGAAGCACCTCCGCCACCACCCGAGATCATATTCTTCTTTAGCAAAGAACCAACCAATAAAGAGTTTTCAAACTTTTACGAGGTTCCGTTCACGATCGATGGAGTGGAATTCAAGTCTGCAGAACATGCGTTTCAGGGACTGAAGGCAAAAACATTTGGTGACGATGTCCACTTTACGAAAATCGTACAAGCCAAATCTGCACAGTCTGCCAAGTCCTTTGGAAAGAAAGTGGAACCATTTGATGTCGCGGAATGGGATTCGAAAAAAGAGAATGTGATGAGAACGATCCTGAAAGCCAAATTTACCCAAAATCCTGCACTACGCACATTGCTCTTGGATACGGGAGACGCAATTCTGGCCGAGGCAAATCCAAGAGACAAATATTGGGGTATCGGGACATCATCGACAACGACGATCGCCAAAAACCCAGACAAATGGAAAGGAGAGAACAAGCTTGGAAAGCTATTGATGGAACTGCGAAGCGAACTTCGTGCAGAGGCGTAGACGCTCGATCTACTCGTAATACTTTTCCCAGTGAACGCCCCAACATGACTTTATCAGATTTGAAGAACATCTGAGACAATATCATTTTTCGTTACGTACACGTCTGAGTATCACGGTACATGCGAATTACATTGTCCGTTTTGATCGCTGCGGCGTAAACTTGGTTCGATCTCCAATTAGAATAGGAGCAAACTGTTGACGATGTTCCGGAGCTGGGACTGCCGTTGGAAGTAACATCGGTGAGGGTGTCGTCGCGAGTGGGACTGCCGGTGCAGGAGGCGGTGGTGGTGGGGGGAGTGGTGGGAGACCATGTCCAAGTGTTGGTTGGAATGCATTCCGTAGCATGGACGGTGCACGATGAAGAGCACTACTCATATCTGTTGGTGGAGGATCTGATTGTGTCCGGTATCTCAGGATTGGATTTTCGTTTCCAGACACATGAGGATATTGACGATGAATATCATGGAAGGATGGTCGTCGAACTGGGAATGACTGATAGGTTGATCGTGGTGGGAACATTGCAGATGCAGGATCATGATCAAAGAGTTTCCTTGAACTACTGTAGTAATTCAATGGCTGAGGAGGCTCCACATTCGGACTTCGATTCATCGAATAATCGGTCGGCGTCGGCTCGAATTCGACCGGTTTATTGTATTTTTTCTGATGTACTTCCACTCGATTCTGTTTGGTCTTGATTGGTTTGTTTCGTAGTCTACGATTGAAGGAGACATACCATGTCGCCAAGAAGAATGCTCCAATGACAAGAACACCCACTGCAATTCCGACCGGTCCGGCATACTGACTTGGAGACGAAGGTGTGGCTCCAGTAGACACTTCGGATGAAGAGGAGGACCCGAGCGCATTCACGAGCTCCGTATACTGTATCGACACTGGAAACGCCGTGGAAATAGCCAGAATGGAATTTGTGTTTCCGGTTACGGTGTAAATTCCATTGTTCCATCGGGAGTTTGTGATCGAGATAAGGGAGGAATTTCCCACAAACAATTGCAGATAATATTGGATGAGTGCTGGTGCAGTTGGGTTTTGAGGAGCGACAATGAAGACGGAGAATGCAAGGATAGGTACCGGTTTGCTCGACGTAGGTGTCACGGTAGGTGTTGACGTTCTTGTTTCCGTCGTTGTAGCTAGAGCCGAATGAGTTACGGTTCCTGTCACCGTTGAGGAGGATGGCGTGGAGACTGTGAATGTAGACACAGGAGTTCGACTGGATGTATCTGTAGACGAGGCAGTCTTGGGCATAGACATGCTCACAGCAGACTTTGACGCGGTTGCAGATCCAGTGTCTGTGGGTGACGACGTGCTCACAGCAGACTTTGACGCGGTTGCAGATCCAGTGTCTGTGGGTGACGAGGTACTCACAACGGACTTCGATACCGTTACGCTAGGCGATGATGTGCTGACTCCTGACTTCGATACAGTGGCAGTTGGCGATGATGTGCTGACTCCTGACTTCGATGCAGTGGCAGTTGGCGATGATGTGCTGACTCCTGACTTCGATGCAGTGGCAGATCCAGTGTCTGTGGGTGACGACGTGCTCACAGCAGACTTTGACGCGGTTGCAGACCCAGTGTCTGTGGGTGACGACGTGCTCACAGCGGACTTCGATACCGTTACGCTAGGCGATGATGTGCTGACTCCAGATTTTGATACAGTGGCAGTTGGCGATGATGTGCTGACTCCAGATTTTGATGCAGTGGCAGTTGGCGATGATGTGCTGACTCCTGACTTCGATGCAGTGGCAGATCCAGTGTCTGTGGGTGACGACGTGCTCACAGCAGACTTTGACGCGGTTGCAGATCCAGTGTCTGTGGGTGACGAGGTACTCACAGCAGACTTCGATACCGTTACGCTAGGAGATGATGTGCTGACTCCTGACTTCGATACAGTGGCAGTTGGAGATGATGTGCTGACTCCAGATTTTGATACAGTGGCAGTTGGCGATGATGTGCTGACTCCTGACTTCGATGCAGTGGCAGTTGGCGATGATGTGCTGACTCCTGACTTCGATGCAGTGGCAGTTGGAGATGATGTGCTGACTCCTGACTTCGATGCAGTGGCAGTTGGAGATGATGTGCTGACTCCCGATTTTGATACAGTGGCAGTTGGCGATGATGTGCTGACTCCTGACTTCGATGCAGTGGCAGTTGGCGATGATGTGCTGACTCCTGACTTCGATGCAGTGGCAGTTGGAGATGATGTGCTGACTCCTGACTTCGATGCAGTGGCAGTTGGAGATGATGTGCTGACTCCCGATTTTGATACAGTGGCAGTTGGCGATGATGTGCTGACTCCTGACTTCGATACAGTGGCAGTTGGCGATGATGTGCTGACTCCTGACTTCGATGCAGTGGCAGATCCAGTGTCTGTGGGTGACGAGGTACTCACAGCGGACTTCGATACCGTTACGCTAGGAGACGAGGTACTCGCCGCAGATCGAAACGCCACTAGAGTGGTGGATGGACTCATCACAATCGTTTTAGAACTTGTTATGGTTGGGGTATTCGTGATTGTAGATGACGGAGTGCCCCCCATGGTTCTAGAAACAGTTACGGACCCGGAGTCTGTAGGCGACGAGGTACTCATACTAGACTTTGATGCAGTGGCAGATGGTGACGACGTGCTGATACTAGACTTTGATGCAGTGGCAGTTGGTGACGACGTGTTGATACTAGACTTTGATGCAGTGGCAGTTGGTGACGACGTGCTCACAACGGACTTCGATACCGTTATGCTAGGAGATGATGTGCTGACTCCCGATTTTGATGCAGTGGCAGTTGGAGATGATGTGCTGACTCCTGACTTCGATGCAGTGGCAGTTGGAGATGAGGTACTGACTCCTGACTTCGATACAGTGGCAGATCCAGTGTCTGTGGGTGACGACGTGCTCACGGCAGAGTGCGACACTGTTCCGCTGGGTGATGACGTACTCGCCGCAGATCGAAACGCCACTAGGGTGGTGGATGGACTCACCACAATCGTTTTAGAACTTGTTATGGTTGGAGTATTCGTGGTTGTAGATGATGGAGTGCCCCCCATGCTTCTAGAAACAGTTACAGATCCGGAGTCTGTATGCGAGGATGTGCTCACCGCAGAATGCGACACAGTTGCAGATCCTGTGTCTGTGGATGACGAGGTGCTCATAGCGGACTTCGACATTGTTACGCTAGGTGACGAGGTGCTCACAGCAGAACGCGACACGGTTACGGTGGGTGACACTGTGCTCACAGCAGAACGCGACACGGTTACGGTGGGTGACACTGTGCTGATACTAGACTTCGACACGGTTACGGTGGGTGACACTGTGCTGATACTAGACTTCGACACGGTTACAGTGGGTGACACTGTGCTGATACTAGACTTCGACACGGTTACGCTAGGTGACACTGTACTGATACTAGACTTCGACACGGTTACGGTGGGTGACGATGTGCTGATACTAGACTTCGACACGGTTACGGTGGGTGACACTGTGCTGATACTAGACTTCGACACGGTTACGGTTGGTGACACTGTGCTGATACTAGACTTCGACACGGTTACAGTGGGTGACACTGTGCTGATACTATACTTCGACACGGTTACGGTGGGTGACACTGTGCTGATACTAGACTTCGACACGGTTACGGTGGGTGACACTGTGCTGATACTAGACTTCGACACGGTTACGGTGGGTGACACTGTGCTGATACTAGACTT
>Ga0214923_10002124_pt1 | contig 26968 bp, 22 predicted proteins | sample LL1510_MetaG_FD_177993 | JGI IMG/M metagenome (GOLD analysis project Ga0214923, IMG submission 177993) | Freshwater microbial communities from Lake Lanier, Atlanta, Georgia, United States - LL-1510 | ecosystem: Environmental > Aquatic > Freshwater > Lake | place: USA: Georgia | collected...
GGTGGATTGGTACACCTTCTCGCCAAAAAAATTCAAAGCGCCATGTGAAGAAGCTTATGCTTTAGCCAACGAATTGAAAGTCGTCATTTACCATACTTCGGATTTAGCCTGGGCACAGGACCATGCATCGAAAGTCCCAGAATCGTGCTTACTTTACCTGCAACCTGAATGGTCTAAGCGAGAACAGCTTCAAACCGAAATCCTTACATTTATTCAGAGTAACCCTCGTTGGAAACTGTCGTTACAAACCCATAAATATCTAAAGATTCCCTAATGAAAATACAATTACTCATTTGGTTTGCTTGCAGCATTTTTTCGTTTTCATTATTCGGACAATTTTCGAGTAAAAACAAAAAGGCCATTCGCCTTTTTAAAGAGGCACAAATCGTTCCCAGGCAGCAAATTGATCCAGTTACCGGATATCCGGATTTTCAGACAGGGTTGACGCTTTTAGATAAGTGCATATCCAAAGACCCTAATTTTTGGGAAGCTTATCTGGTACGCGCCGAATTTCAATTAAATTTGAGACATCGAAATGAGGCCATTTCTGATTTGGAAAGTGCTTTAAAAATCAATCCAGAACATTCCAGAACAGGTATCACATTTTACACCTTAGCCGACTTATATTTTGAGAAGGGTGAATATGCAAAAGCCTTACAGTACATTCAGGTTTTTCTAAAAAATCCAAATGCTGAAAATAGTTATCTCAAGCTGGGAAAACTTATATATGAAAGTTCCTTGTTTTCCATTGAATCCATAAAAAATCCTGTTCCTTTCGATCCAATCAATGCCGGCCCTGGCGTAAATACGAAATGCGCTGAGTATTATCCCACCCTTACCGTGGATGGCCAGCAACTCATGTTTACCAGAGCCTTACCTATTGGAAAAGACAATATTCAAGAGGATTTTTTCATTTCCATGAAGGAAAATCAAAAATGGTCTCTTGCTTTGCCCATGCCACCTAATGTTAACACCGAAAGAAACGAGGGCGCGCCCACTATTTCGGCGGATGGTCGCAGTTTAGTATTTGTAGCCTGCTCGGATGAATCAGGAGATTATGGTGATGGGCGAAATGGCAAGGGAAGTTGTGATTTATTTTACACCACCAAAATAGGTAACGAATGGCGAAATCCAGTAAATATAAAAGGAGACATTAATACATACCACTGGGAAACGCAACCTTCCTTATCAGCGGACGGAAAGACCTTGTATTTCATTCGCGGGCTTCGTGGTAAGGGTTCAGATCAACGCAATAGCGATATTTATGTGAGTCATTTGGGTAAAGATGGTCGATGGATGTCGGCAGAAAGGCTACCCGATATCATTAACACACCCTATGCGGAAGAATCGGTTCATATTCATCCCGATGGCAAAACCTTGTATTTTGCTTCTCGAGGTCATGCTGGTTTGGGAGGGTCTGATTTATTCGTAACCCAGCTCGATGAAAATGGGAATTGGTCAAAACCTAAAAACCTCGGTTACCCTATTAATACAATGAAAAATGAAAACTCTTTGATTGTTTCCGCAGAAGGTGAAATTGCATTTTTTGCTTCGGATCGTCCTGGGGGTTATGGTGATCTTGATATCTATACCTTTACGCTTCCAAAAAACATTCAACCGACTGTTACCTACTATTTTGACGGCAAGGTATTCGATTCTCAGTCATTTAATCCCGTTGCAGGGCATTTTACATTAAAGGACATTGCCTCGGGAAAAGTTGTCATCATTAGTGATGCCGACCCCATTACAGGGACATTTTCTGTACCCATACCCAGTAATAGGCAATATGTAATTGACGTATCGTTTCCGGGTTACTCCCCATCGTCTCTTGGTTTTGATTTAACCTACACGGAGAACAAAACAAGTTACCATTTAGATATTCCGCTGAACCCTATCAACAGTGGAAAAGAAAATGTATTACAAAATATCTACTTTGATTTGAATAGTGCGAAGCTCAGAAAAGAATCATTTGTCGAATTAGGTAACCTGGCCGTTTTCCTTAGAGAAAATCCCTCGCTAAAAATTGAATTAGGTGGTCATACTGACACCAGAGGGGATGCTGCAGACAATCTGAAATTATCCTCGGATAGAGCGAGGGCAGTTTACGATTATTTAATTAACTCAGAGGGCATCAATGGAAACAGATTAAGCTTCAAGGGATACGGTGAAACGATGCCAATTATTAGCGACAAAGAAATTAATGCGCTAGGAAGTGAAAAGGAAAAAGAAAAAGCGCATCAAAAAAATCGCAGAACTGTTTATAAAATTGTTTTTTAATGGCATTTCTTAAGCTTGTACGAATTCAGAACCTTTTTTTAATCGCCTTTTGCATGTGGGGTATTCGAATCGCGCTTGTACCTGTTCAAACAAGCGTAATGGAGCATTTGAATTTTTCCCTATTCATAATTTCCACAATGTTAATTGCTGGTGCGGGTAATGCGATTAACGATTATTTTGATTTAAAGGCCGACAAAATGAATCGCCCCAATCAAGTAGTTGTAGGAAAAAAAATAAAGAAGCGATGGGCCATATTGATTCATTGGGGTTTTAATTCCATTGCCATTGCCATTGCCGTGCACTTAGGTCTTTGGTTCCAAACTTGGTTTTTTATTGGTCTTCATTTATTCTCCATTTTTCTATTATGGTTTTATTCCTTGTATTTAAAAAAAATATTTTTTTGGTCCAATATCACAATTTCCTTCCTGACGGCATTGATTCCACTAATTAGCTTATATTATGCAAAGCTTCTCAATGTTCCGCTAAAGCACAATGCATTGATCCTTTTATTTTCCATTTTTGCGTTTATATTGAACTGGATTCGAGAAATCGTAAAAGACATTCAAGACATGGAAGGTGATCGACTGATTTCCGTACGATCCATGCCCATTGTACTGGGTAAAAAAGCCACAGTGGGAGTGATTCAATTGTTAAGTATTTTATCGCTTGTACCCTATTTTTATCTGATAATATTTGAAATGTATCCTGATAATATTGTTTTTATTTGGGTATATACCATTGCCGTTATTGCTGGATTACTTGCAGGGATTATCTCAAGGTATACGATTCGATTTTCTTCCTTGTTGTTGAAAGTAAGCATGTTCATTGGCACATTTAGTATGTATCTATTATGAAGTTAATTTTGGGATCGAATTCCCCTAGAAGGGCTGAATTGTTGCAAAAGATGGGGCTTGAATTTGAACAAAGAACAACAAATATCGATGAGCGCATCGATTTCAATATTCCCTTAGATTCTATCCCTGAATCCATTGCCAGAAGAAAGATGCAGTCCTTGCTTCCTTCGATTACGAGAAACGATATTCTTTTGTGTGCGGACACCTTGGTTTTTGTTGGCGATAAGATATTAAGTAAACCAAATGGTAGACAGGAAGCTGAACTCATGTTGCAATCCTTGTCAGGAAGAACACATAAAGTCATCACAGGGGTTTGTATTGGTCATTTGAACGATTGGTTGACTTTTTCAGACCATACAGTAATTACTTTTGAAGAATTGACAAAAGAGGAAATTTCCTTTTATATTGACAATAATAATGTAATGGACCGAGCCGGTGCTTATGGCATCCAAGATTGGTTAGGTCTAGTAGGCGTAAGCCGTATTGAAGGTTCATACGCCAACGTTATGGGATTACCTACGCACAAAGTGTATCGTGCATTGCGTTCATTCCAACATTAAAAAGCCACCCTTAGGTGGCTCAAAGTCTTTCTATTCTTATTCCCTTATGAGAAAGGTTACCCTGCGGTTGTAGGCACATTTCATATCGACTTCAAGTCCTTCTCCTCCCTTAGGCATTTCTTTGAGGTTGGGTTCAAGATTTTCTTTCGCATCAATCGTAATACGAGATGATGAAATTCCGAAATTCTCTATCAATCGATCTTGGATGTATTCTGCACGCTTTTGAGATAGGCCACTGAACTTTTCTACCATATCCTCATCATATGCGTACTCTAAGGCTAGAGAATCTTCTTGATCATCTTGGTGTGCAACGATGATCACCGAAGCAGAACCCTTGTCTCTCAAATAAGCACCCAAATAATCAATAATCTCTTTTCCATTATCATCAGGCTTTCGCTCACCTTGAGCGTAATAAATCACTTGCGCTTCTATATTTTTGGTTTTTGATAATTTATCCGAGATCATAAAATCCTTTGAAATGACCGTTCTTGATAATTGAATCATGTTGGTGGTATCTCGTTTCATACAATAACATGAATCTCTCGTTTCAATTTCCTTGATTCTTATGTTATCGATGTAGTAATAGGCCATGGGAATAGTGGCTGGTACTTCAGCTAAATCTTCGCCATTCATTTCCATTTTTTTGGAATCTATTTTTTTATTCGTCTCGTATTTTGTTTTTTCATTTAGCATAAAATTCCCAATGACAACGCCGGTTTCATCTCCTTTAGCCTTATAAATATTAGCTACTTTATCCCAATCACCATATGCATTGTAGACACGATTTTTAATGTTATAGATGACACGTCCGCTGCTGTTGTCATCGTAGAAAGGACCAGAAGGTTCTTCTATATTATCGGTTTGATAGTCTGTTAAGTTCTTCACAAACATAAACCCGATATTATTCGTTGAAAATTTGGATGCTTCGGCGAGCGAGATGCTCATCTCTACACAATATACTTTTCCAGCCACCATTTTGACTGACTTTTTTCCTGTTTCATCCAAAAAAGGAATGGTAATATACGATCTTTGTGCTGCCGTCTTACTACCTTGCTTCATGGTTACGATACCCGCATACCCTAGGTTTTCATTGCCGTATCTAAAGAGAAACGCATCGCTTCCTTCAAACTTTTCCTCATTAAAAGCTTTTGGCTTCGCAAAACCATATATGTTCTGGCCTACACCGTAATCACCGGAGCCGTAAAAAGCATCGGCTGGAGTGGAAGAAGAAGCTTTTAATCCTTTCAAATAACCAATTTGACCTGCATCAGAAATCTCCTGATCTGGTTTCGCCAATTTATCAAAAGTATAATTGAGGAATTTCGCTGACTTATCTCCTTTTCTTTGAGAAAAGCCTACATTGCAAAATACCACAGCGGCGAGCGCAAAACCCAAACTAAGCAAACTTTGTTTCATAATTTTTAACGGTATTAATAAAAACTTGTACATGTTCAAAATCCACATCAGGATAGACACCGTGTCCCAAATTTACAATATGTCTTGAACTTTTGAAGGATTCTAGTAATTTTTTTGTTTCTTTCTCAATCGTTTTCTTGTCTGCGTACAACAGGCATGGATCTAAATTGCCTTGCAGTGTTTTTGTCTCCCCCACCAAATCTCGAATATCGTCAAATTCCATATTCCAGTCTAAACCTAAAGCGGTACAAGGTAATGTTGCTAATTGTGGCATGGAGGCATAAGCGCCTTTTGAAAAAACGGTAAACGGAAAATTCAAGAAAGATTCTGCAATTTTTTTTACGTAGGGTATAGCGAATTCTGCGTATTGTTCCTTGCCTAAAATACCAGCCCAGGAATCAAACAATTGCAACGCGTCAACACCAGAATTTTGTTGTTCTTTCATATATGCAATTGTAAATTCTGTGATGCGATTGAGCAATTCATGTGCCAAAACGGGATCCGAGTAAATCATTTTCTTTGCTTCGGAAAACGTTTTAGACCCTTTACCTTCTACCATATAACAAAAGATGGTCCAAGGCGCACCCGCAAAGCCAATTAAAGGAACGCGATTTCTCAGTTCCAGTTGTGTTATTCTTATGGTCTCGAAAACATAGGATAACCGATCTTTGACATCCATGCCTTGATCCAACTTTTTTAAGTCCTGAGTACTTCTAATCGTTTCAGTAAAGAACGGCCCTATCTGTTCCACCATTTCATACTTCAAACCCATGGCATCAGGAACCACAAGAATGTCAGAAAATAAAATCGCCGCATCCACGTCCAAGCGATCGATAGGCTGAACGGTTACTTCTGCAGCTAAATGAGGTGTTTCAACTAATTCTTTAAAACCTTTTAATTTAGCCCGAAGGGCGCGGTATTCCGGTAAAATTCGACCAGCTTGACGCATAACCCAAACTGGGAATCTAGGTATTTGCTCTCCACGATGTGCTTTTAAATAAAGGTCGTTTTCCAACATTAATTGTAAAATTAATCAATTCCTACCAGCCAATTGGACTTACACCATTTTCCATTAGAAAATTATTTGCTTGACTAAAATGCCTACACCCAAAAAAACCCTTATTAGCAGAAAGTGGTGATGGATGGGGTGCACAAAGCACCAAGTGGTTCGCAGCATGCAACAAGTTCATTTTTTTCTTCGCCTGTTCGCCCCAAAGTAAAAAAACAAGTGGATCCTTTTTGAAATTTATGGATTGTAGCAAGGCATCCGTAAATTTTTCCCAACCTAAAGAAGCATGGGAATTGGGCTGATTCTCCTTGACCGTAAGGACTGAATTCAGCAATAAAACTCCTTGTTGAGCCCACGATTCGAGGTTACCGTCAGGCCGATCCTTTATTTCTAAATCTGAGGATCGTTCTTTAAAAATGTTCAATAGACTTCGCGGTAATTTTGAGGTGTTCGATGCTACAGAAAAAGCGAGACCATGCGCAAATCCCTTTGTGGGGTAAGGATCTTGTCCAACAACAATCACCTTCAAATTTTCAGGAGGGCAAAGATGTAAGGCATGAAAAACCTGTTCACGAGGAGGGAAAATTTGATTTGGAAATTCATTATAGGCAGATTCAACTGCGCTCTGAAGCGCATTAAAATAAGGTTTTTCAAATTCTTTTCCGACCAAGGGAAGCCACTGAACAGGAAATCCATCAATCATTATAACGATATTGTATTTTCGATTTGTTGCAATATCCTTTCATATTCATGGGTATGCGTTTCCAAATCCATATTCTTTAACTTATAGTACCTTAATATTTTCAAAATGAGCGCTTGTAATTTTAAATAACTCCACGCAAAAACACCTAAGGATAGAAAATAAATGCCGCTGAATACCCAATTCCATATTGGATCAAAAGGAAGAACCCTTGGTAAAAGAAAAATCACTGGTAAATTGATCAATGGAATAATAAAAAAAGCCAATACCATTTTGGTGGATCCCCAATATACCTGTCTCTTAAACTTCTTTTCGACCCATTTCTTGATCAAATGGATAGGTAGGGCAGTATGGACTAAGCCCAATAAAGAAAAAGGAAGTGTTAGCATACATAGTAGCGAAGATCGCAAAGAGAAAAACGTACCACTCTTCATTTCATAGCGTTCGTTTTCATGCACACCAGCTTCTTTCAAATTTAGTTTGTAACGTTCAATTGACGCCTTAAGCGGCAAAAGTTGGTGCAACGCTTCTTCGGACTTGGCATCAATCCACTTTGCCAGGCGAAGTGCATATTTCCATCGTTCTTCGTATTCTGTGGTGGGTTCGAAACAGCGTGGATGAATTCCTTTCCTGGTAAACATCATAATATCTTCGTGAAAATCAGACCAATCGGGATCCTTAACGTCAGGGATCAAAGTTCTCATGCTATTCTCGATCTTTTGGGTGATTTCCGAAATAGTTCTTGAGGGATTCGCCAAATATTCCTCTTTGAAATCATTCAGGCAAATTGGAACACCCGCATCTACAAGTACCTCAGACCCTCGTAAATTAAAATCTGCATAATTAATGCCTAAGCCTTGCATGTAAATGTCATTTTGCCAACCATCAGCTATTAGAGCAGAAAAACCAATTCTAGCAGGTCCTTTTTTTATCGGATGCAACCTCCGTTGTATGCGATCATGGGTAAATCCCTCTCCGAAAATTAAGATATTATTTTTTTTGGCCAGCAAGGTGTTGGTCCTGTCAAAAACCGCTTGATTTTTTTCAATGGAGTCTCCGCCATCGCGCTGACGATAAATAGGGAGCATGTGTGCCGACCAAAAGATCCTTTCTGTAAATTTATTAAACACATCTGCCCGTACCATAAAGTAAATGATTGGTTTTCGGAAAGTTGCAATTAACAATGGGTCCATAAATGAACCTTGATGGTTGCATACGAAAATGGTTCTTCCCCTCCGAAAATGACTTTGATTTCTTACTGAAACTCTTTTGAAGTACAACCTCAGGGCATATTGGAGGCAAACCCATATATATAAATATAACAAACGCATGAGCTAAATTAATGAATAATTCAGCAATTAATTAACAATCAATATTGCAAAAAATTCATCCGAAATGGGTCAAAGATGAACAAGATGCGCACTACTTTTACACAATGAGAGTCATTGGCGTTTTTTGCGGTGGATATTCGTCGGAATTTAATATTTCCAAGTCGAGTGCGCTTACTATTATCGACAACTTTCCGAAAGGATATACGCCAATGCAAATTGTGGTACAACGTGAAAATTGGCTTTGCTACTTAAACAACCGGACTGGGAAATTTGACCTTAATTCAGCATCCGCCATTTTCGAAGAAGAAAAAGTTAGCCTATTTGCTGGGATCGTATACATTCATGGTGATCCTGGAGAAAACGGAAAGCTTCAATCCTATTTAGATTTTTTTAATATTCCTTGCATAAATAGTGATTATTTGGCATCAGCCCTTTCATTCGATAAGTGGTATTGCAATCAATTTCTAAAATCATTTGAAATCCCTGTAGCCAAATCTGTTTTGCTTTTGGGTAACACGCCTTACCGTGTAGCGGACATTGTCGCAGAGCTAGGCTTACCTATTTTCGTAAAACCTACAAATTCAGGTTCTAGTTTTGGTATCAGCAAGGTCAAAGAGCGCACACAAATTCCTGAGGCCATTGCTTTGGCAAGTAAAGAGAGTGCGTCGATTGTCCTGGAGGCTTTTTTGGATGGTATGGAAGTAACATGTGGAGTGTATCGAACAAAAGATGGACTGCAAGCACTTCCTTTGACGGAAATCGTTTCAGAAAACGAATATTTTGACTACGAGGCCAAGTATCAAGGAAAATCGCAAGAAATAACTCCTGCCCGGGTGGAAAAAGAAATCGCAGAACAAGTTCAATCCTTGGCTAAAAAAGTATATAAGCTGCTCAATCTTCGCTCCATTGCGAGAATTGATTTTATTATTGTACAAGGTACACCTTTCGTAATTGAAGTCAACACGACGCCAGGTTTTTCAAAGGAGAGCATCGTCCCAAAAATGTTGCAAGAGGCTCGCATTCCTATACGTGAATTTTGGACCAGTATTTTTGAGGTGGAGTTATTGCGCGACAAGAGCATTAAGTAAATTCTCCATTTTTTGAATAACGTAGTCCTGGTTTCCTTGATGCCCGCTAGTTATAATAGAAAAGACGAGGGTTCTTCCTGAAACAGTAGTGATGTATCCTGCGTACGATTTAATACCTGACATTGTGCCGCTTTTCGCAACAACCCTTTTGGCGCAATCTTGGCCAGCGCATAAATCTTTAATTGTTCCTGATACACCCGCCACAGGAAGGGAATTTTTAAAATCAGTATAAAAGTTACTCTTGTAGATGTAAGTGAGTATACGGCAAAGGTGTGCAGCTGAAATTCTGTTCGAGCGCGACAATCCGCTACCATCCACCAATTTTAATTTAGTGGTATCTATTCTTTCTCCTAAATATTTTCTTATAGTTTTTAAACCGTTACTATTTGTTCCTTTTCCTGTTGTGTGATAAGCCGTACCATTGAGTAAGCCTTCTGCAAAAAAATTGACACTTTTTTTATTGGTTAAATCGATGATTTCCATTACTGTTTTACCAGGTAGGTTACAAATTAATTTCAAACGCGCATAGTCCGGTAGGGGTTTTTTACTTGATCGCATAGGAATACAAGCATTCTTTAACTGGATGCCGTTTGCGCTGCATTGTTGCGAAAACAGATTACCAAAGGTTCTTTCAGGGTCAGCTACTGTACTTTTTATTTTGTATTTGGCTTTATGAGCAGGGAGCTTACCTGTAACTGTTCGATGCAGGTCATAGGCCTTACCCTTAAGGTTAACACTTTCTTGTGAAATCTTAGCACTAACTACTTGATTATTTAATACCAAACCTTGTTGTGGGGGATAGGAACCCACGAATTTTGCTTTTTCGCCCACTTCCCCAGTACTGAAAAAATAGTCAGCGACATTGTCGTAAAAGTTTAGCCCAGCAGGAAAGGCCCCGTAGTAGTTACCTATATCTGCACTCGACCAACCATAGGGCGTCCCTTCATAGCCAAAGGCGGAAGCATCGATATATACGTTACCTGTAATAACCCTAATACCCTTACTAAGGATGCTGTCGATAAGCAATTTAAAACTCGCATTTTCCTCTCTACCGGAGTAAAAATAATGGCTTCCAAAAGAAATATCGCCACCACCTCTAATCCATAAATCCCCATTTAGGACCCCTTCTTTAATCTTACCATCTGCATACAATCGCGTGTTAAATCGAAAGGTTGGCCCTAGCAACTCCAGGGCCATAGCAGTAGAAAAAAGTTTGGTAGTAGATGCGGTAACTAAAGGGAGTTTTGCCTGGTGAGAAATCAAGGTGTCGCCGGATTTGAGATCAATTGCCATAATGCTATTTTTGGCCTTTGATATCACAGGATCATTGATGTATTTAATTAATTCAGCACTCAGTTTCTGGCTGAAAACCATCGATGCAAAATGCATCATGGCAAGTATTAAATAGCTTTGTAATTTGTTAGTCATAAGAACGCATAAAGTTAATAGCTAAATTTGAAGTAGCGATATGGTGTAACGAGAAAAGTATGAAAACGGAAGGAAAAAAAAAGGTGCGTGTCTTAAGGATTTTAAACCGTTTTAATATCGGAGGCCCAGTGTGGAATGTTTGTATGCTCACCAAGTATATTTCATCGGATTTTGAAACAAAATTAATTGGCGGTAAAGCTACCCCAACAGAGGGCGATGCCTCATCGATATTAAAAAATCTAGAAATCGAAGCGGAAATAATCCTTCCCATGTCTCGGGAGGTCAATATGTTTTTGGATTACCAATCCTTTCGTGAAATAAAAAAAATTATTAGGTCGTACCAACCTGATATCGTTCATACGCACGCTTCAAAAGCGGGATTTCTTGGGAGGCTTGCTGCCATTTCGGCGCATGTGCCGGTTATCGTTCACACCTTTCACGGGCATGTATTTGAAGGTTACTTTAGTCCCCCGAAAACGTATCTAATAAAAACGATAGAACGTTGGCTGGCTAAAAAAAGTTCGGCTATTGTCGCCATATCAGAACTTCAAAAAAAAGATTTAACCCAAAAATATGCGATTGCACCTGCATCCAAAGTACATTTGATTCCATTGGGATTCGATTTACAGCGATTTTATCCGAGTACAGAAAAACGCCAAACTGCTCGCCAAAACTATCAATTATCGGAAGGTACCATTGCAGTAGGTATTGTAGGACGATTGACCGAAATAAAAAACCACAATATGTTCATTCAAGCCGCGGCTTTAGTGTTACAAAACGAAAAAAAAACACACAAGTTTTTTATTGTTGGTGATGGCGAATTAAAAGATGCCTTAGTGGAAAAGGTTAAGGCACTTGGAATAGAAGATTTTGTAGTATTTACGTCTTGGATTGAGGCGATCGAAGGGTTTTATTCTGCCATGGATATAATATGTCTTACATCGCTAAACGAAGGAACACCCGTAACGCTTATTGAAGCACAAGCATCCGGAATACCTGTAATCAGTACCAACGTCGGAGGGGTTAAAGATATGGTGGTTGATGGAGAAACAGGGGTCATACTTAAGACCATGGAGGATGTGGAATTATCCGAGACAATTAATGAACTTTCTGCGTCAAAAGCACAGCGTTTACAAATGTCGAAAAATGCACATAACTTTGTAGTGAATCGTTTTACCTACCTTCGATTGATAGAAAATATGGAAAAGTTATATTTCGAATTAACCCAAAATGACAAAAAATAAATTTTTCCTTATCGTATTGTGTGCAATTGGGCTTGCATCTTGCCATACCATCAATTCAAACCGCATCCTATTCCTAGAAGAGGGTCAACAGTTGGCCTTGGATACTTTAGTGGACAATACGGCTTATGCCCCTGTAGAAAGAGGAGACATATTGAATATTTCCTTTCTTCCCAACCGAGGGGAACAAAAAATAATTGGCGATGGCAAGGCGTCAAGCAGTATGATCACCACAGATCAACGTTACTTAGTGGATCCCAAGGGTGAAATCAATCTACCCCTGATAGGTAAAATTAAAGTAGAAGGTAAAACAGAATTAACGCTTCAAGAGCAATTAGAAGTGGAATTATCAAAAATAATCAAGCAGCCATACGTATCGGTATCCATTGAAAACGAACGTCTTTTGCTCTTTTCGGGAAAAGGTCAAGGCACGGTTATCCCACTAAAAAACAAAAACACCACCTTACTGGAGATTATTGCATTAGGCGGAGGTTTAAAGGAGAATGCGAAATCTCAAGAAATTCATGTTTTACGAAATGTGAATGGTATTCGAAAAATCTATCGATTCGACATATCATCGATCAGCAATTCAAAAGGGGCTCAAATGGTGATGCGCCACCATGACATCGTTGTAGTAAATTATTACCCACGAAAAATACAAAGCGCTTTAAAGGAGTTCAACCCTTGGTTGAATTTAACTTCTTCAGGCCTTGCATTAGTATCTATAATCATGCGATTCATTCCATGAAGAAACAAAAAGTAAGTTTAAACGATTCGTTTAATCCAATTATCTTACGCAATGTGCTCGCGAGGCATTGGTATAAACCTTTGCTCATCGCATTCTTCATTTTCGCGCTTATTTTTATTTATTTAAGGTACACAAAGCCCACATATGAATCAAAAGCCGTGTTGCAGATCATACAAGAGAACAAGACGCAAAAGATATTAGGAGACGATGCGATTGCACCCAATAATAGAAGCCTTTCAGAAGAGGTCGAATTGTTGCGATCCCCTATTCTGTTTCGGGATGCTTTTCAATCATTGAACTTAAACATATTCGTGTACAATGATGGACAGTTATTGACCGAGAACTTATACGGTTATACCCCCTTTTCAATCATCACTAATAACCTTATTGATTCCGGTTTGTGCGCGACAAAAATATATATTGAACCTACAAATTCAAACGATTTCATTCTCAACTATACCTACAAAGATGTAGCCTACAAGGTGAATGCAACGCTGTCAAGTCCGATAGCAACAAAACACTTCATAATTACCCTAAACTCAAACGATCAAAAGGGTTTCAGTGCGTTAATTCGACGTGGGAAAATATTTTTCACATTTTTGCAACAGCATGAAATTTTGAATGAATTGCAGTCTGGATTGCAAGTTTCGATAATGGATGAAAATGCCAAAACGATTCAACTATCGTTCCGGCATCAGAATAAGAAACTGGCTTTTGCGATGATGAAAGCCATTGTAAATAGCTATTTTTATTTTGAGAAAATTCGAAAACAAGAAGATAATATAAACACCCTGACTTTTATAGATAATCAATTAGATTCTTTATCCATTGTCTTAAATGGTTCCAAAGATAGCCTTAGTCAATTTCAGCGAAGCCAAAATTTACCAAGTATTGAATACGAAGAAAACGATCTCACCACAAACCTTTCCGAGTTAAATAGAAAAAACGCAGATATTAATGATGAATTATATGCTATTGACTACGCAAAAAAAACAATATCGGAACAAGTAACACGTCCTGAGATATTCAAAATACTTCCTGAATTAGTGGGTAAAAAGAGTTTTGAAGGTTCAATAACCCGCCAAATTGACGAATTAAAACGCTTGCTGGAAACCAAGGAAGATTTAATGCAGGACATTTCCTATGAAAGCAATAAAGTTCGTCTCACCAATGATCGCATTTCAAGTTGTGTTCAGGGCATTCAGAAAAGTATGGCAAGCATTCAAGAACGCTTGCGTCATGAAAAGCGAATTATCGAAAATCAATTAAGTAATTATGAATCAAGGTTGATGGGACTTCCTGAAAAAACCTCTGAATTTAATCGGCTCAAATACATGGATGAGCTTAACCGCAACTACTTCAATAAATTTACCGAGAAAAAAATCGAATTTCAATTGAGCAATGCTGGGTACACCAACACGAATCGCTTGTTGAGTTTACCCAATATGCCTGTTAATCCTGTGTCGCCTAAAAGGAATCAAGCCATCATAATAGGCTGTGTTCTTGCGTTTTTATTTGGTATTGGGATTCTATTATTTTACTATTTATTCTACAATGAAATCACTTCTCTTAATGATTTAAAATCACTTCTACCGGAAACCGCCACCATTTTAGGAACGGTTCCATTGCATAGAAAAAAAATGATCTATTCTCAGGTGGTTGTAATCGACTCCCCTAAATCGCGCCTCTCAGAATCGGTAAGGAACATCAAATCCAACATGACTTTCATTAACAAAAACGCGAAGACTGTTGCCATTTCCTCCTCTGTTTCTGGAGAGGGTAAGACTTTTGTAATTCTCAACTTAGCGGCAACTTTTTCAAATTCAGGAAGCCGTTGTATTTTATTAGATCTAGATTTAAGAAAACCCAAAGTTCACCATGGTTTTGGGATAGAAAACGATAAGGGAATGAGCCAAGTGCTTTCGGGGCTAATACCCTATGAGGAGGCCATACAAAGCTCTGAAATACCGAATTTAGATTTTATAACAGCCGGACCAATTCCACCAAATCCGTCGGACTTAATTCAAAGCCAAGCTTTAAATGACCTTATTGAAACTTTAAAAATGTCCTATGATTTGGTGTTTATTGATAATCCTCCCATTGGTGTGGTGTCGGATGGCATCAAAATATTAACACAGGCCGATATTCCCATTTATGTATTTAAGGCAAATTATTCCAAACGGGTCTTTGCAGATCAGATTTTGAATCTTTTTAACATTCAAAAAATTGATAAAATCAATGTGATTTTGAATGCAATACCAACAGGAAGGGGGTTATATGGTTATGGGTATGGGTATGGGTATGGGTATGGGTATGGGTATGGGTATGGGTATGGGTATGGGTATGGGTATGGGTATGGGTATGGGTATGGTGGGTCTTATTCAGACGATAAAACAGAGCCATGGTACAAGGTGTTTCTTACCAAAATCCAGTTTTGGAAGAAGGACAAAAAGAAGATAAGACGATGACCATAAGCACATACGATATTGCGGGATTGATCCTTTTTCAACCCAAAATCTATCAAGATAATCGCGGTTATTTTTTGGAAACGTATCAGGATGAACGCTATCGATGCCAACTTCATGCGGTTTTTGTGCAAGATAATCTTTCCATGTCCCATAAGGGTGTTTTACGCGGACTGCATTTCCAAAAACCACCTCATGCTCAGGGAAAATTAGTGCAAGTATTGCGAGGCAGGGTTTTAGACGTTGCCGTAGATTTAAGGATCGGTTCACCAACCTACGGTAAACATCAAATGGTGGAATTGAGTGATGTCAACCATGCTCAATTTTATATTCCAGTCGGGTTCGCCCACGGATTCATCGCCCTCGAAAGCCATACGGTTTTTAATTACAAATGCACTGCATATTATCATGCTTCGAGTGAACAAACCTTGCTATGGAATGACCCTGATCTTGGCATTGCTTGGCCGGACATTCAAAAAATCATTTCGGAAAAGGACCAAATAGGCTTACCTTTGAATCAAATAGAAAGTCCTTTCTTGTTATGAACATAATTCTTAAATTATTTTTCTTTTTTTCGGGAACGTTCATTTCAACCATATTAATCATCAAGGTGCTCTTTGGTTTTGCCAAATCCCTAGGAATTCGTGGAAACAATAATACCGAACTTCGTTGGAATGCTCAGGCCAAACCATCCTTGGGCGGCATCGCCATTTTTTTGTCTGTATTTACTTCTATTTTTACGTATCTTGTTACTCATCCCACGGAAAATATTTTTAGCAATGCTGGCTTTGTTTTGTTTTTCATTGGTATGTGCCTTGCCTTTTTTATGGGCTTGACAGACGATGCTTTCGATACGCGCCCATGGTTCAAATTGATCATGCAAATACTTTGTGGGACTTTGATTGTTTGTTCGAATAATACGATCCCTTTTTCCTCGTATTTTGCCTTGAACGCCTTTGTGACGGTCCTTTGGGTCGTTGGATTAATGAATTCCTTAAATATGCTAGATAATATGGATGGCATTACGGGAAGTGTGGCTAATGCTATTTTTGTTGTTCTATTTCTTACAAGCATCCTATTTTGTTGTAATATCTTGGATATTTATATTTTTATCATCATTGGCTTTATTGGCGCAATATTCGGCTTTTTGATTTTCAATAGACCACCCTCTAAACTCTTCATGGGTGATTCAGGAAGCCAATTGATTGGATACGTGGTGGCTTTTTTCTCGATTCATATAATATGGAACTTCAAAGGAGACATTGAAATTTCTTTTTGGGGTAAGTCCATTATACTTATGCTCGTATTTTCTATTCCTTTTATTGACACGTTTTCCGTAGTATTCAATCGAATTAGAAAAGGTAACTCTCCCGCCAAAGGAGGAAAGGACCATACTACCCACCACTTGGTTTATTATGGGTTTTCGGAATTTAAAGTATGGGTTTTTTATTCGTTATGTTCCTTAGTTTTTGCTGGTTTAGGATTTTTCATGCTGTTTTTACAAATCCAAGGATACCGTTACTGGACCCTTTTAATGGTGATTCCTTTTTTGGCCCTATTTTACTTTTTATTTCGTCTAACTCATGTGCACCATGCTCACATACCCAAAGAAACCAAGAACGATTCTTTTTAGTCTCATAACTTTTTTAGTGGCCTGTAATAATCCAGAAAAAAAGCCAATTTCTAAGAAACCTGAATCGTTGAACCTCACACAAAAAAACACCACTATTTCTGGTATTCCTGATTCGATGATGTTTTTCGGTAATCACATTCAGTTTATCGACCAAGATATACGCGAACGACTTGACCGAGAACTATTAGTTAACATCTATTTCCAAAGCAGTACGAATTTGATCCTTAAACGTTGCAACCGATATCTACCGACGATTGAAAAAATTCTAAAAGAAGAAAAAGTGCCCGATGACTTCAAATATCTTTGCGTCATTGAAAGCAGTTTATCCAATGCCACAAGCCCTGCTGGGGCGTCAGGTTTTTGGCAATTTATGACCTTTACAGCACCAAAATATGGTTTACGGATAAGCGATGAAATCGATGAACGTTTGCACCTCGAAAAAAGTACGCGGGCTGCCTGCGCTTTGATTAAATCAAATTTTTCCATGTTCAATAATTGGATAAATGCTTGCGCTGCATATAACCGCGGTCCAGGAGGTTTATTGGAAGACTTTAAAATTCAACAAGTACAGCATGTTTTTGATGCAGAATTAAACCAAGAAACTGCCCGTTATGTGTTTCGAATCATGGCCTTGAAGTTGATTATTGAAAATCCAAAAGCTTATGGATTTCATATCAGCGAAAAAGACCTTTACCCTATTTATAAAACCCAAAAAATTACAATCAACGAGCCTATTGAAAATCTTGCCGCTTGGTCAATTCAAAAGGGTTACAACCGCAAAATTATTCGGCTTTTAAATCCATGGATTTTAAGGAATAAACTCACTTCGGAGTCCATTCCGTGCACGATTGAAGTACCAGATGGAAACCAACAATTAAAGGTTAACCACCCCCTTTAACCCTTTCATGAAACAAAATGGTCAGCTTGTAAAAATTTTTGGCGCGCGAGAGCACAATCTCAAAAACCTTGACCTCTCGTTCGAACGAAATAAGCTAATTGTTTTTACGGGCATGAGTGGCAGTGGTAAAAGTTCGCTCGCCTTCAACACGATTTTTGCCGAAGGGCAACGCCGTTATATTGATACTTTTTCCTCCTATGTTAGGCAGTTCATGGGAGGCCTAGAACGTCCCGACATGGACAAAATGGAAGGCCTTAGTCCTGTGATTTCCATCGAACAAAAAACTGTTTCCCGTTCGCCAAGATCGACCGTAGGGACCATCACTGAATTGAACGATTTTTTCCGTTTGTTATTTGCGCGAGTTGCCACAGCTTACTCCTCCCAAACTGGAGAAGCCATGGTAAAATATACCGACGCACAAATTCGGGATTTGATAAAAGAACGCTTTCAAGGAGAAAAATTTGCCATCCTTGCACCCAAGATTCGAGCTAGGAAAGGTCACTACAAGGAGCTCTTTGAACAAATTATTCGGCAAGGCTACACCAAAGTTCGTGTGGACGGTAAAATTCTGGACTTAAAGCCGGGCATGAAGCTGGATCGCTACAAAACCCACGATATCGAAATTGTGATTGATCGTTTCTCCGCGCAACTTTCCGAAGATGACCGGCTGATGCAAGCCATAAGTACAGGAATGAAATTAGGGGCTGGTTTCATTTTGGTGCTGCAATGGGACACGGATGAAGTGAAATATTTCAGCCGCCGTTTGATGTGCCCGAGTACCGGAATGGCTTATCCCGATCCCGAACCCAATCTTTTTTCCTTCAACTCCCCATATGGTGCGTGCAGCGCATGCAATGGCTTGGGCGAGACAAGTGCCATAGACCTCCAAAAAATCTTTCCAGACCCTTCCAAATCCATAGCGAAAGGAGGAATTGCGCCACTAGGAAACATAAAAAATAATTGGTTCTTCGATAAACTGCAACATGTCGTAACTTCCATACAGCATTCGATACACACGCCCTTATCCGAATTTTCTCCCGCAGAAATAAATTTGCTGCTTTATGGCAACGAAGGCATGGAATTAGGCCCTAGTGACGCGCAAGAACGGTTTGAAGGGGTGGTGAATTTCCTCCTTCGCTACAAAGAAGATGGAGACCCCACCTTGGTCCGGTGGATAACACAATTCATGGAAAAAAAGCCATGCGACACATGCAAGGGGCATCGCCTAAAAGAAGAAGCACTCCACTTCAAAATAGGTAAACATCATATTGGCGACATATCGCAGATGGACCTGATCCAACTTTCAGATTGGATAGCGCAAATTGAATCTTACCTGAATAATGAGCAACTTGTCATTGCACAGGAAATTGTAAAGGAAATCAGAGTCCGTCTTGCGTTTATTTTGGACGTGGGACTGAGTTATTTATCGCTTGGTCGTTCCTCAAAAAGCCTTTCCGGAGGAGAAGCGCAACGCATCAGGCTCGCTACCCAAATTGGTACAGAACTGATGAACGTCATGTACATTCTTGACGAACCCTCTATTGGCTTGCACCAACGCGACAACCAGAAATTAATTGAGGCGCTCGTTAAACTAAAAAATGCGGGAAATACCGTACTCGTCGTGGAACACGACAAGGAAATGATTATGGCGGCCGACGAAATCATTGATATTGGTCCAAGAGCAGGCGTCTATGGTGGAGAAATTGTGTTTCAAGGTTCCTACCACGAATTGTTGTCCTCTTCTTCCATCACAGCAGGTTATTTCAACGGAACCCTTGAAATTGCCATTCCTGAAATACGTAGAACGGGCAATGGAAACCAATTGGTGTTGCATGGCGCAAAGGGAAACACCTTGAAAAACGTAACCTTGTCCTTACCGCTCGGCACCTTCACTTGCCTAACAGGGGTATCTGGTAGCGGTAAATCTTCGCTGATCAACCATACCCTCTACCCTATCTTAATGAAACATTTCTACGGAAGTGCGGGGGTCGCTTTGCCTTACGACCGTATCGACGGGCTAGAACATTTGGACAAGGTCATTAACATAGACCAAAGCCCCATTGGACGCACCCCACGCTCCAACCCAGTGACGTACACGAAAGTATTCGATGAAATTCGAAGTTTGTTCGCCAGTTTACCCGAAGCGCAAATCCGTGGCTACAAGCCAGGTCGCTTTTCCTTCAACGTGAAAGGCGGAAAATGCGAAACGTGCAATGGTGGGGGACTTCGGTTGGTTGAAATGAACTTCTTACCCGACGTATATGTGACCTGTGAAAGCTGTCAAGGAAAACGCTACAATGCAGAAACTTTAGAGATTAAGTACAAAGGAAAATCCATATCGGATGTGTTAAATCTACCGATTTCCCAAGCGGTTGGCTTCTTTGAGGCCATACCAAAAATTCATCGCACCCTGCAGACCTTAGACAGTGTAGGTCTCGGTTACCTTACCTTAGGTCAACCCTCTACAACCTTATCCGGCGGCGAAGCACAACGCGTGAAATTAGCCTCCGAATTGACAAAACGAGGTACAGGAAAAACCCTTTACTTGCTGGATGAGCCATCTACAGGCCTGCACTTTGAAGACATTAAAATGTTGCTTCTTGTCTTGCAGCGCTTGGTGGATGAAGGAAATACTGTATTGGTAATCGAACACAATATGGACATCATAAAAACCGCAGATTATATTGTCGATTTAGGTCCAGAAGGCGGCGAAAAAGGGGGTAAAATCATTGCCACTGGTACACCAGAAGAATTGGTACAACAAAGCAAGTCAAGGTCCTATACCGCCCAATTTTTAGAAGAAGAATTAAAATCGAATTCGGCATTCAAAAAAAATGTAATTTTGTAGAGAGTTTAATAAATAGAATAACCATGGCAGTAGAAATCACAGACAGGAACTTTGAAGAATTAGTAATGAAATCCGACAAACCAGTGTTGGTAGACTTTTGGGCTGAATGGTGTGGGCCATGTCGCATGATTGGACCCGTGGTTGAAGAATTACACCAAGAATACGATGGAAGAGCGATCGTTGGAAAGGTAAATGTCGATCTTAATTCAGGCGTTGCCACACAATTTCAGGTGAGAAGTATTCCTACTATTTTATTCATTAAAAACGGAGAAGTCGTAGACCGTTCTGTGGGTGCCGTACCAAAAGCTACTTTGGCGACCAAGTTAGACGCGATCCTTTAATCTCGATCCATGTTGCATGGATAATTTCCTGAGAAGACTCAAGTACTACGGAATAGGATTTGGCATTGGTTTGGTATTCGTCATTGTCCTTTTTCGCCAAAAAGGATGTTCTTGGACACCGGGTAATCGCGTAAAATCAGCCATTCTTGAACGCATTGTCTTTACGGATTCTTTGGATGAAGCTTTTTTAAGTCAACATAAAATAACGCCTAAAATCCTTCGCGAATTTATCGAAAACGGCACGATTTCCTTTATGAAAAGTAAGCGCGATGGAAACGAAAAACGCTACCATTTTCATGGAATCCTGGGGTCAAAATCTTTGGATTGTATTATCGCTTTCAGGGAAAAAAGCGCTGTGGTAGATATTGACTTTTTACATGATGATGTCAAGAATTACGTACGCCTCAAGGGTAATGCCCGCCCGTTTCTCTACAAAGAAAAAAATTGGTTTTCTGGCAAATGGGCTGACTATAACTTCGCTGAATTTTCGAAGTCAGATGCGCCAGAAAAATTCACCAAAGCATTTTTGAAAAATGGGGTGATGGTAAGTGCGGCTTCCACCTATGATAATGTAAAACCAAACACCTTTCTGAAAGTAATTAGTTTGGATGCAAAAGGCGGAACCATTGAATATTGTGTCAATACCGCTTGGTTTCAAGAAAAAATGGAAATCATGGAAATCAAGTTGTGTAAACCAGAATAATGGATCATTACAGAACGAAATGATGCAGAATAATGTTAAAATTCATTTTTCTATATGATGTGCGGAACGATTAAATCTATACTTTTGAGTCATGGAGTTTAGCGCGCAGCAAATTGCGGAGTTATTGCAAGGAACCGTGGAGGGGGATGAGCATGCAAGCGTGCACCAATTGGCAAAAATAGAAGAAGGGCAACCTGGTGCTCTCTCCTTTCTTTCTAATCCTAAATACGAAAATTACATATACACCACGCAGTCTTCCATTTGCATTGTAGATCATCATTTTTCCCCACAACAAGCCTTACCTTCCACACTGACCCTTATTCGAGTGGAAAACGCGTATTCCAGTTTTGCAAAACTATTGGAATTATATGCCCAAATGATGAAAAAACCATCGGTCATTGAGCAGCCCTCTTTTGTGGATCCCACGGCATCTATTGGAAAAAATTGTTACATCGGGGCTTTTACCTACATTGGGGCACAAGTTATCATAGGGGACGATTGTCAAATTTACCCAGGAGCTTATATCGGTGGATTTTCGCGCATTGGGAACGACACCACGATCTTCTCTGGGGTGCACGTCTACGACCAAACAGAGGTAGGTTCCCGCTGTACGATTCACGCCGGTACCGTCATTGGTAGTGATGGTTTTGGATTTGCCCCAGATGAACAAGGCGTCTTTGCCAAAGTTCCCCAAATTGGGAATGTGGTGATTGGCGATGACGTGGAAATTGGAGCCAACTGTACCATTGATCGGGCTACGATGGGCTCTACAAAAATTGGCCATGGTGTCAAAATCGACAATCTTTGCCAAATCGCCCATAACGTAGAAATCGGAGACCACACCGCTATAGCATCCCAAGCTGGAATCGCTGGTTCTGCTAAATTAGGAAAACACATCATGGTCGGAGGACAAACTGGCATCAACGGCCACCTGACGGTCGCCGATCACACTAAAATTGTAGCACAATCTGGAATACCTGCTTCAGTGAAAAGCGCAGACACCCTTATGGGATCGCCTGCCATTCCTTTGCAAGACTTCAAGCGCGCATACATTGGATTTCGAAGATTGCCGGAAATGATAGAAGAGGTAAGAGCCTTGCGAAAAGAAATTAATCAAATCAAAGATTCTAAAGACCAAGCATGACGGAATTTCAACATACATTAGCGGCTTCCTTGCAATTTATTGGTGTAGGCTTGCATACAGGGGAAAAAGTCACCCTAGAACTCTGCCCAGCGCCCGAAAACCATGGTTATAAATTTCAAAGAACGGACGTAGAAGGGGCTCCGATCATTCCTGCCGATGTGGATTTGGTCGTAGCTACCGATCGAGGAACCACTTTGGAATTTAAGGGGACACGCGTTTACACCACGGAACATGTTTTGGCAGCCTTAGTGGGATGTGGCATCGACAACGCGCTTATCAAAATCAGTGGCCCGGAAATTCCTATCATGGACGGCAGCGCCCTGCCGTATGTGCATGCGATCGAAAAAACAGGAAAAATCGCGCAAAAAGCTGCGCGCGTATATTTTGAACTTGACGAAATCATACCTTGGGAGGATTTGGACAAGCGCATCGAATTCTTAGCGGTTCCCAATCCTGTTTACCGAATTACCGTCATGGTCGATTACAATTCACCAGTGCTCGGCACGCAGCATGCCAGCATGTATCACCTCGGGGAATTCAATTCGGAAATTGCCCCATGCCGCACCTTTTGTTTCTTGCGGGAACTAGAATTTTTGGCTTCCAACAACCTCATTAAAGGCGGTGATCTGGACAATGCCATTGTGTTGGTAGACCGCACCGATATCTCCCAAGAAGAACTGAATCGCCTGGCCACTTTGCTAGGTAAAGAAAAATTGGAGATTTCTATTGAAGGAATCGGCGTATTGAATAGCATTAAGTTGCAATTTGAAAATGAACCTGCGCGACACAAATTACTGGATATTGTAGGAGATTTAGCCCTCATCGGACGTCCCCTTCGCGCCCACATTTTAGCAGCAAGACCAGGGCATTCTGGTAATGTTCAATTTGCAAAAGTTTTAAAGAATCAGATTAAAAAACAGCAAGCCAAAGGTAAATTTTTTGACCTTGCCCAAGAGCCTTTGTATACCATTCAAGATATCGAGAAAATGCTGCCCCATCGATATCCGTTTCTGCTTGTCGATAAAATCCTAAGTTTACACGACGATTGCATTATTGGTGTGAAAAACATTACCGCCAATGAGCCCATGTTTACCGGTCATTTTCCCGGAAATCCAGTTTTTCCTGGTGTGTTACAAATTGAAGCTATGGCCCAGGTCGGGGGTATTTTTGCCCTAAGCAAAGTGGATGATCCACACCTTTACACGACATATTTCATGAAAATCGATAAGGTGCGCTTCAAATCAAAAATTGTCCCGGGCGATACGGTGGTTTTTGAACTGAAACTCATATCTCCTATTCGCAGAGGACTTGTAGAGATGTCGGGAATCGCCTATGTCAATGGAAAAGCAGTCATGGAAGCAGAAATGTTGGCGCAAATCGTTAAAGACAAAGAAGCATGATTTCTTCCCTAGCTCATGTGCATCCTGATGCAAGCCTTGGAAATGATGTGCACATTGCCCCATTCTCCATGGTGCATCACGATGTGGTCATTGGCGATGGCACCATTATTCACAACAACGTGAGCCTTTATCCAGGTACACGTATCGGAAAACATTGTGAAATTTTTCCTGGTGCTGTCATTGGCGTAGTGCCTCAAGACCTCAAATTCGAAGGCGAAGCCACCACCGTTGAAATTGGGGATTACACAAAAATTCGAGAATGCGTTACGATCCATCGGGCGACAAAAGACAAATGGAAAACCGTTGTGGGATCGCATTGCCTTATCATGACTTATGTGCACATCGCCCACGATTGCCAGATAGGCGATCATGTGATTTTAGCTAGCTACACAGGATTATCCGGCCATGTCACGATTGACGATTACGCCATTTTAGAGGGAAAGGTAGCTGCACAGCAATTCGTACATATTGGGAAACACGCCTTTATCGGTGGCGCTTCATTGGTCCGAAAAGATGTTCCTCCTTATATTAAAGCCGCGAGGGAACCGCTTACTTTTGCAGGGGTAAACTCCGTTGGTTTGCGGCGCAGGGGCTATTCCGACGATGATGTTCGCTTCATTGAAGACGTTTACCGTTGCCTTTACGTGCAGAACAGCAACATGACGCTTGGCATACAGGCAGCAATCGATACCTTGCCCGAAAATACCTTGCGCAATGAAATTATTGATTTCATAAAGGCTTCAGACAAAGGTGTAATTCGTGGGATGATTTAACCATGGTGCACCGAGGAGAAGAACTCACCCTTTACATTGACTCCTTTGCATTTGGCGGAAGAGGAATTGCGAAAATCCCTACCGAAGATTCACATTTCATTGTATTTGTGGACAACGCTTTTCCTGGACAAGTGGTGAAAGCAAAAATTGATGTAAAACGGAAACACCATGCGGAGGCTAAATTGCTGGAAGTTGTGCAACGTGCGCCAAGCGAAATCCTGAGCCGATTTCAGGAAATATCTGGCGCTCCTTATTTGTACGTGCCCGAAGCCATCCAACAAGAGGTGAAGCAAGCATCCACGTTGACCACCTTTTCCAAACTCAGCGGTATCAAGCCGATTGAACCCCTCTTCGATGGCTATATTTCTTCGCCATCGTGTTTTTTTTACCGCAACAAAATGGAATATAGCTTTTCCAGCATCGCACACGATTTGCACACAGGAGCAGAAATCGACGATGCTTTTGCGCTGGGCTTCAAGCGGCGCGGGACCTGGTGGAAGGTAGAAAACCTGGATCACCCTAGTGGTTTGTTCGATGAAACTTGGGAGTCAAAACTCCCTGAATTGCGCGATTTTCTTTGCCAAACCCACCTTCCTGCCTGGCATCCTCCAAAGAAAACCGGATTCTACCGTCATATTATTGTCCGCAAATCCTTCCAGCAAGACCAACTCTTGGTAAATCTTGTGACGTCCTCCGAAGGGTTAGCGCATTTCGATGGTCCGGCATTTTGCGATAAAGTGCTTGCATTGCATGGCAGAAGAATCGCAGGAATACAACACACCATCAACAACGACGTGGCCGACCGCTCCAAAATGGAAAATGGAAGCACGCAACTTCTGTACGGTAAAAACTACGTAGAGGAATCGCTCCTCGGATTAACTTTCCAAATGAGGATGGAAAGTTTCTTTCAAACCAACCCGAAATGCGCAGAAAGGCTTTATGATAAAGCCATTCAATATTTGTTGGAAGACTTAGATGACCAAGACGAGATTTTGGATTTATTTTGTGGCACAGGTACCATAGCGCAGTTGGTAGCGCAACGCCACCCCAATGCGCGCATTACAGGGGTAGATATCGTGCCCGAGGCCATCGCAGATGCGAAAGAAAATGCGCGTAAAAACAAACTTTCATCGGTAAAATTTCATGCGGCGGATGTGGGGAAATTCCTCAAAGAACATCCCCAATATGAGGGAAAAATTGGCGCGCTTGTTTTGGACCCCCCGCGTGCGGGCATTGCCCCTAAAACCTTGCTCAAAACCATTGCCTTGAACGCAAGACGTATCGTTTACATTTCCTGTAATCCTTCTACCCAAGCCAGGGACACCGCAGCGTTGGTGGATGCTGGTTATACCTTAGAAAAGTTTTGCTTGGTGGATCAATTTCCGCACACAGGGCATATCGAATCGATTGCAAAATTTGTTAAACCATGATTGTATCCATCATTTCCATTGGCGATGAATTATTGATCGGCCAAACCGTAAATACCAACGCCAGTTGGCTTGGTCGGGAACTATCCTTGTTGGGTGCGCGCATCAAAGAAGTCATCACCATATCAGACGATGAACATGCCATACGTAAGGCGATAGATCATTCCGAATGCGACCTTTGCCTTGTTACCGGTGGACTCGGTCCGACCAAGGACGACCGAACGAAAAAAGTGCTTGCGGAATACTTTGAGATGCCTCTGGTACTTCACGAACCTACCTTTCAACATATTGCTTTGTTTTTTGAACGAAGGAACCGACCGATGCTCCAAGGGAACAGAGACCAAGCAATGCTGCCTAAGGGCTGTGAAATCTTACCCAACATTTTAGGAACAGCTGCAGGTATGTGGTTGGAAGCCAAGGGAAAATCAGTTATTAGTTTGCCGGGGGTGCCTTATGAAATGAAAGAAATTTTCAAAACTGAGATCGTGCCCCGATTACATCAGCGATTCGCACTGAATGCTTTGTATCATCGTACCATACTTACCCAAGGTATGGGCGAAAGTTTCTTATCCGAACGCCTTGCAGACTGGGAAACTTCCTTAGAAAATGCTGGCCTTTCCTTGGCGTATTTACCTTCTCCTGGGATGGTTAAGTTGCGGATTGGGTCCTACCGAGGCAAACAAG
>Ga0214923_10002125_pt1 | contig 26960 bp, 26 predicted proteins | sample LL1510_MetaG_FD_177993 | JGI IMG/M metagenome (GOLD analysis project Ga0214923, IMG submission 177993) | Freshwater microbial communities from Lake Lanier, Atlanta, Georgia, United States - LL-1510 | ecosystem: Environmental > Aquatic > Freshwater > Lake | place: USA: Georgia | collected...
AAGAATCGCCTAGTAACTATTCTAGCAATTCTCTTAATTGCTGGACTCGCATACCTTCTCGGCTGGTCGAATGTTTTGACGATTAGAGAGCTTGATTATTTGGGCGCTCCGACAAAAGCCAGTGAACAAACGATTAAATACTTAACAAACTTAGTGATTGGCGAACGTTTGGCTCGGATTGAAGAACGCAAAATATCTGCTCGAATTGAAACGTTGCCTTGGGTGGAAACCGCTCACGTTACTCGGAACTGGATTTCTGGGCGTGTCGAAGTTTCGGTCAAGGCGCGCATTCCAGTAGCAACTTTTAATGGCGTATTAATGGATGCAACTGGCAAGCGATTCGACTTACCAGGTGGCTACAAAGGAAAATTGCCAACTGTTTTTGCGAGAGATTCCAAGAGTGGGCTAGCAGCGATAAATCTTTTTAATAAATTGCCAGCTGAATTCTCAACCCGCACTTCAGCCTTTACTGCTACATCACCAGAGAATATTTATTTTAATATTTCCGAGGGCAAGAGATCACTACTCGTTATTTGGGGAGCTGACAACGAAATAGCGCTTAAACTTAAGGTTTATAAGGCTTTATTGGCACTACCTGAAAATTCAAAAGTTCAAAAAATTGATTTAACTGAACCACATTCCCCAATTGTGAAATAATTTTTTGCTAATAACTTATTAAATGTTGTTAAATAAAAAATCGAAAAGATGCGTGGCGGTCTTTGCCTACCTGTCATACAGAGAATAGTTTCACCTCCATATCAGGCATAACAGTAATTCTCAACTTGAGGTTTACTGTTCTTTAGGAGGATAAAAAAGTGGCTTCACCACAGAATTATTTAGCAGTCATCAAAGTTGTAGGTATTGGTGGCGGTGGAGTTAATGCAATTAATCGCATGATTGATGTTGGATTAAAAGGTGTCGAGTTCATTGCGATAAATACCGATGCACAACATTTGTTGATGAGTGATGCAGATGTCAAATTAGATATTGGTCGCAAATCAACTAAAGGTCTGGGCGCCGGGGCTGCTCCGGAAAAAGGTCGCGAAGCTGCATTAGATCATGCGGATGAAATTGAAGAAATTCTCCGTGGCGCAGATATGGTTTTCGTAACTGCGGGCGAAGGCGGCGGTACTGGTACTGGCGGCGCTCCAATAGTTGCAAAGATTGCACGCGATTTAGGCGCACTGACTATCGGTGTTGTTACTCGTCCATTTAGTTTTGAAGGAAAGATTCGCCAGAACCAAGCTGAAATTGGAATTGAGGAACTTCGCAAAGAAGTTGATACCTTGATTGTTATTCCAAATGATCGATTATTAGCTATTAGCGATCGCAGCATCACTGCAGTTGATGCATTTAAATCAGCGGATCAAGTTCTCTTGTCAGGCGTTCAGGGAATTACTGAAATAATTACGCAACCTGGTCTGATTAATCTCGACTTTGCCGATGTAAAGACTGTCATGACTGATGCTGGTTCGGCTTTGATGGGAATTGGTTCTGCACGCGGTGAAGATCGTGCACGTCGCGCGGCCGAACTTGCTATTTCAAGCCCGCTGCTTGAAGCGTCTATCGATGGCGCTATGGGAGTTCTGCTTTCAGTTGCTGGCGGTTCAGATCTCGGACTCTTTGAAATTAATGAGGCATGTGAATTGGTTCAATCATCGGCGCATCCAGATGCACGCATCATCTTTGGAACTACGATCGATGATGCCTTAGGGGATGAAGTTCGAATCACTGTTATCGCAGCTGGCTTCTCTGGCGGCGAGCCTAAAAAGGTTTCGGTTCCAGTTATTGATGCGGCCTCTCTTTCGGGGAATGCCGATCCGCTTCCAATAAACGACCCAATCTCAGTCGCACTAGATCTAGGGGAAGAGCGCCCACTTCGCCCTCGCGTTAAATTTGAAGAGTTACTCTCTGAAGATGAAATTGATGTACCTGATTTCATGAAATAGCGATGGAAAACTTCTTTACTAATCGCCATGGCGGATATAGCCATGGCGATTATGCTTCCTGGAACTTGGCATCCCACGTTGGAGACGATCCGCAAAGCGTTGAATTAAATCGCAGAAAATTACGCGAGCGGGTTGGAGATTTTGCAACTATGTCTCAAGTCCATGGCGATGAAATTAAATTCCTTCAAGATCTTCCATCTTCAACACCTACTGCTGATGCACTAATTACCGATAACCCAGAATTTGCCTTGGTAGTGATGGTTGCCGATTGCATCCCGCTTCTTTTGCGCTCTAAGAAATTAGTTGCTGCGGTACATGTTGGTAGAGCCGGCTTAATGAATTCGATTGCAATTAAAACAGTTAAACAGATGCGTGCTTTAGGGGGAGAAGAGATTATTGGCGCAATTGGACCTTCAATTTGTGGACGCTGTTATGAAGTTCCCCAAGACTTGCAGGATCAAGTTGTAGCAATACATCCGGATGCCAAGAGTGAGACCAAAACCGGAACTCCGGCACTTGATTTGCCAAAGGCACTGATTGCTGCGCTAGCTCAAGTTAATGTCTCGGTCGGAATTTTAGGTGGCTGCACACTTGAAGATGAGCATTGTTTTTCTTATCGACGCAATCGTGTTACCGGCCGCCAAGCAGGAGTAATTAAGTTATGAGCAACCGTCGCGCTGAAATTTCCGAAAATTTAATTGAAGTAAAGGAAAGAATTCTGCAAGCTGCCAAGGCTTCTGGTCGCAACCCAGCTGAGATCCAATTAATTGTTGTTACGAAGACTTTTCCAACATCAGATATCGAAATATTGCGTGAGCTCGGCGAAATCAATTTTGGCGAAAATCGTGATCAAGAAGCTGTGCCTAAAGCGGCGGCAATTTCAGCGACTTGGCATTTCCAGGGTCAAATACAGACAAATAAGATTAAGTCGATCAGCCAGTGGGCTGATGTGATTCACTCTATTTCCAGCGCTAAGGAGATTCTCAAATTTGCACAAAGCCCACGTAACCATCAGATTTTCTTGCAAGTATCATTAGATGGCGAACCAGCACGAGGGGGTGCCATGCCGTCCGACTTAGTCGAGTTGGCGGAATTAGTTGATCAATCCAATAACTTAGAGCTAATGGGATTGATGGCAGTCGGTCCGTTAGGAGTAGAGCCTGAGGAAGCGTTTTCGAAATTAGCCGAGATAAATCAAGGGTTTAAAAGCCATTTTCCAAATGCTAAATATCTCTCAGCTGGCATGAGCGGTGACTTTGAAAGTGCCATAACCCATGGAGCGACACATATTCGAGTTGGTAGTTCAATCCTCGGATCCAGATCAACTCACTAGTAACCTTATCCTTATGGCATTTTCAGTACATAAAATGGCGACCTTTTTAGGTCTAAAAGATGATCTCGAACTCGATCAAGTTGCAACTGCGCAAGAACCACTTCGCAGCAGTGCAGTTTCAGTTCGCGAACCACGTCGAGTCGCAGCTGCTCCGACCACATTCTCATCACGTCCTGTAGTTGCTGCTGTGCAACCAGAGCTTTCTCCAATGGATCGAATCGTCACTTTGCATCCACGCACTTATAGCGAAGCGCGTGCAATTGGCGAGCAGTATCGTGAGGGCAATCCGGTAATTATGAATTTAAGCGACATGGAAGAATCTGAACGCAAACGTTTAGTTGACTTTGCAAGTGGCTTAGTTTTTGGTCTGCACGGCAGCATTGAGCGCGTAACTTCAAAGGTATTTTTACTTTCACCTGAGAATGTCAGCGTCAGTAATGATGCTAAGACGGCTGCAGCCGAAGCATCATTCTTTAACCAGAGCTGACTTACCTAGATGTTTAGTATTGGCGGATTACTCGCCGATTTACTACAACTTTTCTTACTCTGTTTATTCCTTCGCTTAATTCTCGATTATGTCCGCATGGCCGCAACTTCATGGCGTCCACGCGGCATAATTCTGATCGCGGCAGATTTTGTATATGCTGTAACCGATAAGCCCTTGAGTTTTGTGCGTCGCTTCGTAAAACCACTTAGAATTGGCGGGATAAGTTTTGATCTATCAATGCTTATTCTCTTTATTCTGATTTCGAGAGTTGCACCACTACTTCGCTCTTTTTAGGGTTACTGCTTAACCAGTTTTAAGGTTAGCCCGAGTTCATTCTCACTTAATTTAAGCGATGCATCTATCTGCATTTCGGTAGCCAACACTTCACCTTGAATATGGGCTAAGTCTCCGGTGATTGCAGTAATTACTTCGCTATTGGCGTTATATGAGACCGTGATTCGATCTGAGATATCTAGACCGGTTGTCTTGCGGGCATCTTGAATAAAGCGAATTACTTCGCGGACCAATCCGGCGCTTATGAGGCTAGGGCTAAGAGCCAAGTCGAGCGCAACACTTTCGCCATCGTGGCTAGCCACATTCCAACCTGATTTTGGGGTTTCAGTTACCACTAAGTCATCGAGGGTGATTTCCCAATCACCAACTTTTGCCGACCCACTAGTACGAAGGCTTGAGACTAGTTCGGCTGGGTTTTGAGTAGAGATCGCCTTGGCGATCTCTTGAACTGCGCCGCCAAATTTACTTCCTAGAGTTCGGAAATTAGCTTTGATTGAGATATCGACTAATTCACCGCCAGCACGAGCAATATCTTCTAAATCAAGAACGTTTAGTTCATCGGCAATTTGATCCTTCATGGCTTGGGGTAGTGCTGCCCAGCCTTTTGCAGAAATCAGGGCCCTTTGAAGTGGTTGACGAATTTTCACGCCACTTTCAGCACGTGCAGCGCGACCTAGTTCGACGATTCGCTTAGTAAGTGCAACTTGAGCAGAAAGTGTTCCATCAATCTTTGACCGATCGGCTACCGGGAAATTTGTCAAATGGACGGAAAGTGCTGCAGCGCTGTTTACTGGACGAATAAGAACTTGCCAAACTTCCTCAGTTATAAATGGAACCATCGGTGACATTAACTGTGTTAGAACTACAAGTGACTCATGCAAAGTTGCCATCGCTGAAACATCACCATCCCAAAAGCGACGACGAGAGCGACGCACATACCAATTTGATAAATCATCGATAAAGGTAGCGAGAGCTTTGCCCGCGCGCTGTGAATCAAAATCACTAAGCGCATCATCAACTTCGATAATTAAAGATTGGAGTTCGCTATTAATCCAGCGATCCATAAGTGGGCGGTCAGCCAAATCTGGCGTCTGCGATAACTCAAAGTCGGCAGCTTGCGCGTATAAAGCGTGGAAAGAGACAGTATTCCAGTAAGTCAGTAACGTCTTTCGGATTACTTCAGTGATCGCTTCATGACCAACGCGTCGAGCAGACCACGGTGAGCCGGCCGCCAGCATGTACCAACGAATGGCATCGGCTCCGTGTTGCTCCATCAGAGCCATCGGTTCAAGCACATTACCTAGATGCTTGCTCATCTTGCGACCGTCTTTATCCAAAATATGTCCTAAGCAGAGCACGGTCTTGTAGGAGGATTCATCGAAAACCAAGGTTCCGATTGTCATCAAGGTATAAAACCAGCCGCGAGTTTGATCAATCGCTTCACAGATGAAGTCAGCTGGGTAAGCAGCCTCAAATTTCTCTTTTGAGCCTTCTTTATGAGGATAACCAAATTGTGCGAATGGCATTGCGCCAGAGTCATACCAACAGTCAATTACTTCAGGTGTGCGTGCCATTGGCAGGGAACATACAGCGCACTTGAAAGTAACATCATCTACAAATGGACGATGCGGATCTAGATTAGAGAGCTGCTGGCCAGCGAGAGCACTTAATTCAGCTAATGACCCGACGCAGATCTCATGTTTATTTTCGCACTGCCAAATTGGTAGCGGGGTTCCCCAATAGCGATTTCTACTTAAGGCCCAATCTATATTGTTATTGAGCCAATCGCCGTAACGACCAGTTTTTATCGTGTCTGGATGCCAGTCGGTCTTTTCATTTTCGCGTATTAATGCAGCTTTTATTGAAGTTGTCCGGATATACCAAGATGGTTGTGCGTAGTAAATCAAAGCAGTGTGGCAGCGCCAGCAGTGAGGATATGAGTGTTCATATTGCAGGTGCTTATAAATAACACCGAGAGACTTTAGTTCCTTAACCAACGGTTTATCAGCATCTTTAAAGAAAAGACCACCAACTAATTTCACATCCGGCAAGAATTTTCCATCGGGAGTTATTGGATTTACAACTGGTAAGCCATATGCGCGACAAACCGCTAGATCGTCGGCGCCAAAAGCAGGGGATAGGTGAACTAATCCAGAGCCATCTTCAGTTGTTACATAATTAGCAAGTACCACGAAATGCGATTCTGGAATTTCAAGGTAATCAAAGGGACGCTGATACTTTGTGTGTTCAAGAGCGCTGCCAGGCATGCTCTGCAAGATTTCAACTTTACCTTTCAGAGTCGAGATTAAGTTCTCTGCCACTACCAGAACTTCGCTACTTTCAATCTCATCTTGAACACTAGTTACTTTGGCAACCACATAAGTGACTTCTGGATGTACGGCAATTGCGGTATTTGAAATTAAAGTCCAAGGCGTAGTAGTCCAAACTAGAAGGGCCGCACCCAACTCTTTAAGCGGCCCGCTTGTGACTGGGAACCGAACAAACACTGAAGGATCAGTTACGGTTTCATATCCTTGGGCTAATTCGTGATCAGATAAACCAGTTCCGCAGCGAGGGCAATATGGTGCGACTCGGTGATCTTGAACAAGTAAACCTTTTTGCCAAATTTCTTTTAGGCTCCACCAAACACTCTCAACATATTGCGGCGACATGGTCCAATAAGCTTCTTCGAAATCAACCCAGAAGCCCATGCGATTTGTCATTTCAGTAAATGCACCGACGTGGCGCTGTACCGATTCACGACACTTTCCATTAAAAGCCGCGATCCCGAATTTTTCAATGTCGCCTTTTCCGGTAAAGCCAAGTTCTTTCTCTACTGCAATTTCAACTGGCAACCCGTGGCAATCCCAACCAGCATTACGAATTACCTGCTTGCCCTTCATAGTATGAAAACGGGGAAAGACATCTTTAAATACTCGCGCTTCAATGTGGTGAGTTCCAGGTAAGCCATTTGCAGTTGGTGGACCTTCGTAGAAAGTCCAAGTATCAGCACCTGCACGATTATTTACCGACTCCTCAAAGACAGAATTCTCTTTCCAGAAAGTCAGAATGGAACGCTCCATGGCAGGCAGATCAATTGCTGCTGGAATAGCGCGAAATTTCATTCAGTTCTCCATCTTCAAAACTTTCGAAAATGGAGGGACGGGATTCGCTGAATAGCGACTGCCCGCGGTACCACCCGCCTTACCTCTTGCTTGCCTTAACGCTCTGAGTAATCTGAATTATCTGAATAATCTGAATACTCGGAAAGCTAAGATAAGCGAAAGATCACTTATTTATTAGCGCCCAATTTCCAGTTCTACCGCGGCTATCGCCGCCTCTTCTGGAACGCTCGAAGGTGATGGCCTCGTCATTGCGCTTTGAACCTGCCGAAATTCTATTCCAACTAAAGCTCATAGACCAAAATCTAAGTGTGAGTCGGTGGCGTGAGTGGCATTTAGAGTCTATTCAGCATAAGGTGCGCGGCGTGCCTACCAAAAAAACTGCCAAACCGGCCGCCAAGAAAGCGGTTTCAAAAAAGGCTACTCCTGCCAAAAAAGCGGCGGTGAAGAAGGCGGCTCCGACTAAAAAATCAGCTACTAAAAAATCAGCTACTAAGAAGGTGGCTGCTAAGAAAGTCGCCCCAGTTAAGAAGGCTACTCCAGTTAAGAAGGTGGTTCCCAAGAAAGCCGCTCCAACGAAGCCAGCATCAGCTAAAACAATTGGCAAGCCATTTCCAGCAAAAGCTGGTTCAAAAACCACCATAAGCGTTGATGAGAAATCACAAACAGTGAGTGTTAACACAGTTGTGATCGCTCCAGTTGAAGCAGTTGTTGAAGAGCGTCGGTTAGTAATGCCACCTCCACCACGTCCAAGTATGAGTGGTAAAAAAGTTGCACCGCTTAAGCCACTAAAGTCGGCTCCCTCACCATTAGTGGCTGCCGAAAATGAAGGCGCCTGGACTGCTGCCGAACTTAAGGCTATCCGTAGTGAAATCGCTAAAGAGTTAGTTCGCTTAAAGCAAGAGCTTGCGAAAGTTGAACTTGAAATGGATGATCTAATTCATTCCTCATCAGAAGGTGCCGGCGATGATCAAGCCGATGCCGGAACCAAGACGTTTGAGCGCGAACACGAAATGTCACTAGTAATTAATGCGCGCGATATGGTGCTTCAAACCGAACGTGCCCTTGAGCGTATCGACACCAAAACTTATGGTCTTTGCGAAGAATGTGGAAACACAATTGGCAAAGCACGTCTGCAAGTTTTCCCACGCGCGACGCTCTGCATGATCTGCAAAGCTAAGGAAGAACGGCGCTAACGTGCGCCGTCTTTATTTAGTCGCAGCGCTGACTTGGGGGCTGGATTTAGCTTCCAAAATTTGGGCGGTTAATAATTTATCAGCGCGCAATCCAGTAAAACTGGTTGGTTCTTTTTTTCAACTTACTTTAGTTAGAAATTCTGGCGCGGCATTTAGCTTTGCAACCAGTGCGACTTTGTTTTTCACTGCGATTTCATTACTTGCAGCAGTTGCAATTATTTATTACAGCCCGAAGATCACTTCACAGGGTTGGACAATCGCGCTGGGATTACTCTTGGGGGGAGTGCTCGGAAACCTTACTGATCGTCTATTTCGCAGCCCAGGTTTTCTCAACGGTGAAGTAATTGATTGGCTCGAATTAACTCATTGGCCAGTTTTCAATTTAGCCGATAGCGCGATCGTAATTGCTGCGTTCCTAGCAATAGTTTTATCAATTAGAAATGTTGGACCGCTAAATGCCGCCAAATAATAACCATCCCAGTAATAGCAATCGCGAACTTCGCACCTTGGCAGTTCCAGAAGGAGTCGCTGGAGAGCGAATTGATAGCGCTCTAACTAGAGTACTTGGCCTATCTCGAACCGCAGTTGTACGCTTGCTTGAAGATGGTGACATCACAACTGATGGTCGTGCGCTTTTAAAATCCGAACGAGTAACAGCTGGTCAAGTTATTGATGTGCTATTACCTGCGCCACTTAACCCAGATCCTATTCCGCTGACGCCAATCGAGGGCTTAACCGTCGTTTATGATGATGATGCAATTGTAGTTATTGTTAAACCAGTAGGTTGTGCGGCGCATCCGAGTCCAGGTTGGAATGGGCCAACCGTTGTTGGCGCTTTAACTGCAGCGGGCTACACAATCACAACTACTGGTCCTGCCGAACGAGCTGGCATTGTTCATCGTCTCGATGTCGGAACCTCAGGTTTAATGGTGGTCGCAAAATCCGATCAGGCCTATCACGTGCTAAAAGATGCTTTCCGAGATCGAACAGTTGAAAAGATTTACCACGCGTTAATTCAAGGGCACATTGATCCATCAAATGGAACTATTGATGCCCCAATTGATCGTCACCCAAAAGAAGATCATCGATTTGCGGTAGTTGCAAATGGTAAGACCAGCATTACCCATTATGAAGTTATTGAATATTATCGATCGGTTTCTCTGGTTCAAGTGGAACTTGAGACTGGTCGCACACATCAAATCCGGGTTCACTTCTCAGCCCTCCATCACCCTCTAGTTGGTGACACAACTTACGGTGCTGATCCAGTATTAGCGAAAAGTTTAGGCATGGCGCGACCTTGGCTTCATGCCTTAGAACTACGATTTGCCCACCCGATAACTGGGGTTCCAATGTCCTTCAAGGCGCCATATCCAAGTGACTTGCAAGCATCATTGGCACTTCTAAGCGATGCGGTTCTTCCGTAATTAACCATTGAAAGTAGATTTGCAAATAAATGTCTGACTCATTCGTTCACTTACATGTGCATACCGAGTATTCGATGCTTGATGGTGCTGCTCGCGTAAACGAATTAATTCAGGCTGCTGCCCAGCAAGAAATGCCAGCTATTGCAATGACCGATCACGGCAATGTTTTCGGTGCGTTCGAATTTTACAAGCAAGCAACGAAAGCCGGCGTAAAACCAATTATTGGCATTGAAGCATATGTCGCCCCAGAATCCCGATTTAATAAGAGCCGAGTCAAATGGGCTGATGGCGGCGAAGATGATGTTTCAGGTGGTGGCGCATATACACATATGACTCTGCTGGCCGAGAATAACCAAGGCCTTGCAAATCTATTTCGGTTGTCCTCTCTAGCATCGCTTGAAGGCTATTACTACAAGCCCCGCATGGACCGCGAGTTATTTTCGAATTATGCCGAAGGCATTATTGCGACAACTGGTTGCCCTGGTGGTGAAATCCAAACCCGTTTACGTATGGGTGCATATAAAGAAGCGCTTCGAGCTGCCAGTGATTATCGCGATATTTTCGGTGCTAGTAATTTCTATCTTGAGTTGATGGACCATGGCATCGAAATTGAAACACGAGTTAAAGCAGATCTATTGAAACTAGGCAAAGATTTAAAACTGCCATTGTTGGCAACAAACGATCTGCATTACACAGCACAAGCTGATTCCAAGTCACACGAGGCGCTTCTGTGTGTGCAATCTGGGTCAACTTTGGCCGATCCCAAAAGATTTAAATTTGATAACGATCAATTCTATTTAAAAACACCGGCTGAAATGCGCGAGCTGTTTAAAGAATTGCCTGAAGCCTGCGATAACACACTGCTAATTGCATCTCGTTGCGATGTTAAATTGCGGGAGAATGAAAATCTAATGCCAGTCTTTCCAGTACCAGCTGGTGAAACTGAAGTTACCTGGTTAATTAAAGAATCTGAAGCTGGATTATCTAGGCGATTAAATGGAAATATTCCGGCTGTCTATGCTGAACGATTAAATTATGAACTTGAAGTAATGAACAAGATGGGATTTCCGGGCTACTTCTTGGTTGTTGCAGACTTAGTTTCTCAAGCTCAGCGCGAAGGAATTCGAGTAGGTCCAGGACGTGGTTCGGCGGCCGGCTCATTAGTTGCTTATGCGCTTGGCATTACTGGACTTGATCCAATTGAACATGGTCTCTTGTTCGAGCGATTCTTAAATCCAGAACGTATTTCGATGCCCGATATAGATCTAGATTTTGATGAACGTCGTCGCGCTGAGATGATTCGCTACGCAACAAGTAAGTACGGCGAAGATCGCGTTGCTCAGATAATCACTTACGGAACGATTAAATCAAAGCAAGCTATAAAGGATTCCACTCGAGTACTTGGATATCCATATGCCATTGGTGAGCGATTAACAAAGGCACTGCCACCAGCGGTCATGGGTAAAGACATATCATTAAGCGGCGTTTTTAATCCGCAAGATGATCGATATGGCGAAGCAAATGAATTTCGCCAATTATATGAAACTGATCCTGATAGCAAAGTAGTGGTTGATACTGCTCGAGGCCTTGAAGGCCTAAAACGTCAATGGGGAGTCCACGCTGCTGGAGTCATTCTCTCTTCTCAACCACTTCTCGATGTAATTCCAATACACCGACGCGAATCAGATGGCGCGATTATTACGCAGTTCGATATGGGTGCTTGCGAAGCAACTGGACTTCTGAAGATGGACTTTTTAGGTCTACGAAATCTTTCGGTTCTCGATGATTGCCTATTAAATATCAAAGCCAATCGTGGTGAAGAGGTAGTTCTGGAAACTTTAAGACTCGATGATAAGAAAACTTATGAAATGCTAGCTCGAGGTGAAACGCTTGGCGTCTTTCAGCTCGATGGTGGGCCAATGCGAGCGCTACTTAAGAGTTTGGTTCCAGATTCATTTGCCGATATTTCTGCTGTTATCGCACTTTATCGACCTGGCCCAATGGGTGAAAATGCTCATAACAACTATGCCGATCGCAAAAATAGACGAAAGCCAGTTGAGCCAATTCACCCAGAACTTGAGAAACCGCTTGAAGAAATTTTGGGTGATACCTATGGTTTAATCGTTTACCAAGAGCAGGTAATGGCAATCGCGCAGAAAGTGGCCGGTTTCTCCCTTGGTCGCGCAGACCTTTTGCGCAAGGCGATGGGTAAGAAGAACCGTGATGTTCTAGATAAAGAGTATGTGCACTTCGAGAGCGGCATGCGCGAAAATGGTTTCTCGCCGGCTGCGATCAAACGCCTATGGGATGTGCTCATCCCCTTCTCGGATTATGCATTTAACCGTGCGCATAGCGCTGGATATGGAATGGTTTCTTACTGGACCGGTTACCTAAAAGCCAACTATCCGGCTGAGTACATGGCGGCGTTGCTCACGAGTGTGCGAGACGATAAAGATAAGTCGGCTCTCTATCTATCTGAATGTAGACGGATGGGAATTAAAGTTCTACCGCCAGATGTAAATGAATCTGATGCTGAATACACTCCGAGCGGAACCGATATTCGCTTTGGTTTGGCAGCGATTCGAAATGTTGGCGAAGGGGTCGTAGCCTCAATTAAGGCAGCACGTGATGCAAAAGGCCCATTCACATCATTCGGTGATTTCTTGGCAAAGGTTGATGCTCAAGTTTGTAATAAAAAGACGATTGAATCTTTAATTAAGGCTGGCGCTTTTGATTCTCTTGGCGATAGCCGAAAAGGTTTAATGAGTATCCACCTCGAAGCTATCGATTCAGTTATTGAAAGTAAACGTGCCGAAGCAATTGGGCAGTTCGATCTCTTCGGAGGCGAGAGCACCTCATCGGTGGTTTCTTTGGAAGTACAAGTTCCACCGGGTGAGTGGGACAAATCTCTGCTCTTGAGTTACGAGCGCGAGATGCTCGGACTTTATGTTTCTGATCATCCGCTGCTTGGGGTTGAACATATTTTGCGAGCCAGTGTTTCAAAGTCGATCTCTGAGTTAATTGATGAAGGTGGAGATCACGAAGAGATCGTGACAATTGGTGGCTTGATAACCGGTATTACGCGCAAGATTACTAAGACCGGTTCAAATTGGGCGGTAGTAAATATTGAGGATTTAGAAGGTGCGCTTGAAGTCCTCTTCTTCTCGAATACCTATAATCAATATGCCCTGACCCTAACAACTGATCGAGTTGCGCTAATTCGCGGTCGAGTAGATCGCCGCGAAGATCAACTGCGATTTACGGCTTTGGAAGTAACTTTTCCAGATATTTCGCAAGGTCCAGTGGGTCCGCTGATAATCACAATGCCGATTGCTCAATGCACGCCACCCATCGTTGATCGCCTGAAAGAGATCTTGCGCACTCATCCAGGTAAGCGCGAAGTTCATCTGCAGTTAGAAGAACCAACGGGTAATACTGTGATGAAGTTGGAATTAAAGGTAACTTCATCGCCAAGTTTGAGCGCTGACTTAAAGGCAATCCTCGGCCCTAATTGTCTGCAGGACGTATAGCCCTTATCAGTAGAATGGGGCTGTGATTCGCACCCTCGATCTACGTGGTCTTTCATTAAGTAAGGCGGAAATCAACCACAAGATTCCGCGCGCCCACTTAGATGTTGAAACCGCAATGTCTGCGATTGGACCAATCCTTGATCGAGTTAAGAATGGCAGCGAGGAAACTCTACGCGAATTAGCTGAAGAGTTGGATGGAGTTAAACCGGAAAATATACGAGTTCCAAAAAGTGCTCTCGATAAAGCGCTGTCAGACCTAGATCCCGAAATACGTTCTGCGCTCGAACTTTCAATCGCTCGAGTTCGCAAAGTGCATCAAGAGCAAGTGCGTAGCGAACAGACTGTTCAAGTAGTCGATGGCGGCACTGTTACCGAAAAATGGATTCCAGTTGATCGGGTTGGTCTGTATGTACCAGGCGGGAGAGCCGTTTATCCGAGCAGCGTCATGATGAATGTAGTTCCTGCTCAGATTGCCAAAGTTCCGAGCATCGCAGTTGCATCGCCGCCACAAAGTGATTTCGGTGGATTACCACACCCAACAATTTTGGCGACCTGTGCTCTTCTGGGAGTCACAGAGGTTTATGCAGTCGGGGGAGCCCAAGCTGTTGCACTCTTTGCCTATGGCATCGAAGGCTTCTGTGAGAAATGTGATCTAGTAACCGGGCCCGGAAATATTTATGTGGCAGCTGCCAAGCGAGCACTACGTGGCGTGATTGGAATTGATTCCGAAGCAGGCCCAACCGAGATTGCAATTCTGGCCGATGAAAGTGCACATGCTAGCGATGTTGCTGCTGACTTAATTAGCCAAGCCGAGCACGATCCAATTGCAGCAGCAGTCCTAGTCACCAATTCAATTGAGTTAGCCACAAAAGTTGAAGCAGAACTTAAAGTAAGAGTGGCGGCAACTAAGCACAGAGATCGCATCGCTGCCGCACTATCTGGAATTCAATCTGCGATTGTTTTAGTTGATTCAATTTCGCAAGGTCTCGACGTGGTGAATGCTTATGCGGCAGAACATCTAGAAATTCAAACGAAAAATGCAGCTTCGGATGCAAAAATGATTCGCAATGCGGGCGCAGTTTTCATTGGCCGATTTGCCCCTGTTTCATTAGGTGATTACTCGGCGGGATCTAATCACGTTCTGCCGACCGGTGGATGTGCCTGCCACTCAAGCGGGCTTTCAGTTCAAACATTTCTGCGCGGAATGCACTTTATTTCTTATGATCAAGCCTCATTTGTCGAGATTGCTCCTACTGTCGTGACACTTGCTAATTCCGAAGATTTGCCTGCGCACGGCCAGGCTATGACTGCTCGGTTTGAAAATCTATGAGCACTCAAAATAATTGGCCAGAATGGCTACCGATTCGCGATCTTTTGAAACCTATGACGGCATATGGCGCACCTCAAGTTGCGGCTAGCGCCCAATTAAATACTAACGAAAATCCGTTTGCGCCTTCACCTGCTCTGGTGGCTGCCATTGCTAAACGAGTTGCTGAGGTTAGCGCAACTTTAAATCGCTACCCAGATCGAGATGCTATTTCGCTTCGTGCTGAGTTAGCTAAGTACATCTCTAATCAAAGTAAATGCAATTTCGCAGTTGCCAATCTCTGGGCAGCAAATGGCAGTAATGAAATTATCCAATCGATTTTCTTAGCATTCGGCCGTGAGAGCGCACTAGGTTTTACTCCCTCTTATTCAATGCACCCGCTGATCGCCAAAGTAACAGGAGTTAAATGGATTGACGGAAAACGCCGCACAGATTTTTCACTCGATGCCTCGATAGCCTGTGCTGAAATTCGGGCAACTAAGCCAACTCTTACTTTTATAACCACTCCAAATAATCCGACCGGTTCAATCGTAGAGATAGCTGAAATCGTCGATTTAGCTCAAGCAACTGCTGAAGTTGGTGGGTTATTAGTGGTTGATGAAGCTTACGCAGAATTCTCAGCAGTGGCTTCGGCAGCTACCTTAATTGCGCAATTTCCAAATCTCATAGTAATTCGCACAATGAGCAAAGCCTTTGCTTTTGCTGGTGCTCGGTTAGGTTATTTAGTCGCCGACCCAGTTGTAGTTGACGCCTTGCAGTTAGTGCGACTTCCTTATCACTTAAGTGCAATTACTCAGTCAGTTGCCGAAGTAGCGCTCTCCTTCTCGGATGAACTTCTCGCCGGCGTTAATACCTTGATCGCCCAACGCGAAGTTGTTAAGACTGCTCTTATTCAGATGGGGCTTAGCGTTACGCCAAGTGCTGCCAACTTCCTGCTATTTTCTGGATTTAAGCACCCGGCAAATGTGATCTGGCAGAAATTGCTAGATCGCGGCATCTTGATTAGAGATGTGGGATTATTGGGCCAACTTCGAGTGACGATCGGCACTGCCGCCGAAAACCAAGAATTTCTATCGGCGCTTGCCGAAGTGTTAAGAGAAGGGGATATGTAGATGAGAAAAGCGCGTATCGAACGCAAGACTAAAGAGTCACATGTACTTGTTGAACTTAATCTAGATGGCGATGGTTCGATCAGCGTCGACACTGGTGTGCCCTTCTTTGATCACATGATCTCGCAACTTGGCAAACACTCGGGTTTCAATTTAACGGTAAAGACCATTGGCGATGTAGATGTCGATTCGCACCATACAGTGGAAGATACTTCACTTGCCTTCGGCCAGGCGCTCCGTGAAGCGCTTGGCGATAAAGCCGGAATTCGTCGCTTCGGCGATGCCATGGTTCCACTTGATGAAGTTCTAGTGCAGGCAGCGGTAGATCTGTCCGGTCGCCCATACCTAGTGCATCGCCAACCAGAAATTGTTGAACTCATCGGTACTTTTGATACAACCTTAGGAAAACACATTTGGGAATCTATAGTTGCCGAAGCACACATTGCTCTGCATATTCGAGTTCTCGAAGGTCGAAATGCGCACCACGTGCTTGAAGCACAATTTAAAGCAGTTGCACGTGCTCTTCGTGATGCAGTATCACTCGATGGTCGAGTAGTGGGAATTCCATCAACTAAAGGTTCGTTGTAGGCCATCATTGATTGCAATTCTTGATTACGGCTCCGGGAATTTGCGTTCTGCCGAACGCGCATTTGCAACCTCTGGTCAAGAAGTCGTTGTAACAGCAGATCGCAAGGTTGCACTTGAAGCAACTGGCTTAGTAATTCCAGGAGTTGGTGCATTTGCAGCATGCATGGCTGGGCTAAAAAGTGTCAATGGAGATGAGATTGCTCGCGAGCGCTTGTCACTGGGTCGCCCAACTTTAGGCATCTGCATCGGAATGCAAATTTTTTTTGAAAGTGGATTAGAACATGCCGAAAATGGCGCTCATCAAGGCGTAGGTATTTGGCCGGGCATGGTGAAGAAATTAAATGCTCCGATATTGCCCCACATGGGTTGGAATACGGTTTCAACTGCGCCGGGTTCGACAATTTTCGCTGGCGTCGAGAATGAAAGTTTCTACTTTGTACATTCTTACGCTGCTACTGCTCCAGTTGGCCAGTATCAAGCGTGGGCAGAATATGGTGAGCCATTTTTAGCTGCAGTTGAGGATGGCGCGCTTACCGCAACCCAATTTCACCCAGAAAAATCTGGCGCTGCCGGGCTTAAGTTAATTGCGAATTGGAGCAAGAATTTGTGAAAAAGTTAGAGTTACTGCCTGCCGTAGATGTAAAGGACGGTCGCGCTGTTCGCTTAGTTCAGGGAGCTCTTGAAAAGGAAAGTATTTATGGCGCCCCGCTTGAAGTTGCGCTTGAGTTTCAAGCAGCGGGTGCTGAATGGTTGCATTTGGTAGATCTCGACGCGGCATTCGGTCGTGGAAGTAACGCCACTTTATTAGCTGAAGTTGTTGCAGCGCTCGATATTAAAGTAGAGCTTTCAGGTGGTATTCGTGATGATGAATCACTAACGCGCGCATTAGCTACCGGATGTGCTCGCGTCAATTTGGGTACAGCTGCGCTAGAAGATCCAGAATGGAGCGCCAAAGTTATTTCGCAACATGGTGATCGCATTGCAGTCGGTCTAGATGTACGAGGTACAACGCTCGCCGCGCGTGGATGGACCAAAGAAGGCGGCGAACTTTTTGAAACTATTGAACGCCTTGATCGAGATGGATGTGCTCGCTACATCGTCACCGACGTGGCAAGAGATGGCACATTAACCGGACCAAATTTAGAGTTATTGAAATCAGTTTGTGCCGCTACTAGCGCACCAGTTGTTGCAAGTGGGGGTGTTTCTTCCCTCGCCGATATTGCCGCAATCACTGCACTCGTCGATTTAGGCGTCGAAGGTTCAATCGTGGGCAAAGCTTTATATTCCGGCGCATTTACCTTGCCCGAAGCACTTTTAATAGCAAATGGTGAGTCAAAGTAAATGACACTTGCGAGTCGAGTAATTGCTTGTCTTGATGTAACAGATGGACGAGTGGTCAAGGGCGTTAACTTTACGCATTTAGTCGATGCTGGCGATCCGGTTGAGATGGCAAAGGTTTACAACTCAGAAGGCGTAGACGAACTGACTTTTCTGGATATTTCAGCGAGCAATATGGATAGAGGTACCACTTTAGATGTGGTAGCTCGTACATCTGAAGAAGTTTTCATTCCACTTACGGTTGGTGGCGGAATTCGAAGTGTGAGCGATGTCAACAATTTGCTTCGTGCTGGTGCCGATAAAATTTCGATTAATACTGCAGCGATCACCCGCCCAAAATTAATCTCCGAAATAGTTGACCGATTCGGTTCGCAAGTTTTAGTTCTCTCAGTCGATGCACGACGTGCGAATACCCCTTCCGGGTTTGAAGTTACAACTCATGGCGGTCGAGAAAGCGCGGGCCTCGATGCTCTGGCCTGGGTTGAAAAAGCCTGTCTGTTAGGAGTTGGCGAAATTTTATTAAATTCGATGGATACCGATGGAACTCGCGCCGGATATGACATCGGCATGATCAAGGCGGTTCGCCAAGTTGCCAACGTTCCGCTTATTGCCAGTGGTGGAGCAGGAGCGCTCTCAGATTTTGCGGCCGCTCTCGATGCAGGTGCAGATGCGCTTCTCGCGGCGAGCATCTTCCACTTTGGAATTCATCGAATTGGCGATGTTAAGCGTTACTTGAGCGAGCAAGGCTATTCAGTTCGCACCAGCACGCATGCGTAGGGCAGAATTGCCCAATGAGCGCGAATGAAATTCCAGCTGAGCTCGTTGCGCGCCTGAGCGATCCAACTGCATTGATCCCGGCCATCGCTCAAGATGCCACAACCGGTGAGGTCTTGATGTTGGCTTATATGAATAGCCAAGCATTGACGCAGACCTTAATTTCTAAATCAGCAACTTATTGGTCCCGTTCTCGCAATGAGCTTTGGGTCAAAGGCGCAACTTCTGGCCATACTCAAGAAGTGATTTCAGTTTCACTCGATTGTGACAGCGATGCCATTTTATTAAAAGTTAAGCAGACCGGTGCCGCTTGCCATACCGGGGATCGCACTTGCTTCCACAATGAATTACTAGGCGAGTAAGCCAATGCAATTAGCGGAATTTCGTGAGTATGCCCGAAACTTCAATGTAGTTCCGGTATCTCGCAAATTATTAGCAGATGGTGAAACTCCGTTAGCGGTTTATCGCAAACTAGGGGCAAATCGTCCCGCTACTTTTTTACTGGAATCTGCCGAATATGGCGGCGCCTGGTCACGCTATTCCTTTATTGGAGTTAATTGCGAAGCAACGCTGACTTCTGAAAATGGGGTAGCAACATGGTTGGGTAAACCACCTGCTGGCGCACCAAATGGCATCGATCCACTTGCGGCGCTTCGCCTTAGTGCGAATCATTTAAAGTCTCCAAAAATTGCCGGGCTACCACCACTAACAGGTGGCCTAGTTGGGTATTTAGGTTATGACAGCGTTCGGCGATTAGAGAAGTTACCAAAATTAGCTATTGATGATTTACAAATTCCGGAATTGGCGTTCATGTTGACAACCGATTTAGCAGTGCTCGACCATAGTGATGGAACCATCACGTTAATTGCAAATGCAATCAACTGGGATGGCAGCGATGAGCGTGTCGATGAAGCTTATTTCGCAGCAGTATCTCGGTTAGATCAAATGGCCGAAGATTTAGCAGCGCCTCTTCCTGGCTATCTATCTGAGTTAAGTAAACCTGCTACCGGTGAAATAATTTCAAATATTTCAACTCCGGAATTTTTAAGTAAAGTGGCCGCGATTAAAGCGGAAATATTGGCGGGTGAAGCTTTTCAAGTAGTTCTTTCCCAACGCTTTGAAATAGAGTGCAAAGCGCAACCAATTGATATCTACCGAATGCTGCGCTTACATAACCCAAGTCCTTATATGTATTTGTTCCATTTTGCCGATGGTGTTTCAGTTGTCGGCTCTAGCCCAGAAGCTTTAGTTAAAGTAACCGGCGGCGAAGTAATGGTCCATCCGATTGCCGGAACTCGCAAACGTTCTGATTCGCCGGAGGAAGATGCACGATTGGCGACCGAGCTCCTATCTGATCCAAAAGAGCGAGCAGAACATTTAATGTTGGTTGACTTAGGTAGAAATGATTTAGGCCGTATCTGTCAGGCTGGCAGCGTTGAAGTAGTCGACTTTATGTATATTGAGCGATATTCACATGTGATGCATATTGTTTCAACGGTAACTGGGAAATTAGCAAATAGTTCACTTCCAGTTGATGCTCTCTTTGCCACCTTCCCAGCCGGAACTCTGTCAGGTGCGCCTAAACCTCGTGCGATGGAAATTATTGAAGAGCTAGAGCCAACCAGACGCGGTTTATATGGTGGCGCAATTGGGTATATAGATTTTACTGGGAATATCGATACCTGTATTGCTATTCGAACTGCGCTGATCAAAGATGGAAAAGCTTTTGTGCAAGCGGGCGCTGGGGTAGTAGCGGATTCAGATGCTGAATCTGAAAATCAAGAATGTCACAACAAAGCTGCTGCAGTGCTTGGTGCGATAAGCGCAGCTAACGATTTGGTTAGAAAATGAATCGCGCCATAGAGCTATTGATATCCGCTGTAATCGTTTCGGCGTTAACCATCTACCTAAGTCGAACCATAAAGTTATCGGCAAAATATGATCGTCAGCCACGCAAACTTTCCGACTGGAGCGCCCTTGATAAAGGCATCGATCCAACTGAGGAAAATCTATGAGCGTGTTGAATGAAATTATTGCTGGAGTTAAAGAGGATTTAGCTGACCGTAAAATTCCTCATAGCGAAATTGAAGCAGCAGCATTTGGTGCCGACCCTGCCATTGATTGCTTGCCTCTTTTTTGCGCTCAAGAGATGGCAGTTATCGCTGAAGTAAAGCGTTCGTCGCCAAGTAAAGGTGCGTTAGCCAATATTTCCGATCCAGCTGGGCTGGCTGAGCAGTATCAAGAGGCAGGCGCAACAGCGATTAGCGTTTTAACTGAGCGACGTAGATTTAATGGCTCTTTGGCCGATCTAGATGCAGTTCGAAAACGAGTTTCGCTGCCAATTCTGCGTAAAGATTTTATGGTAGATGAATATCAATTTTTTGAAGCACGAGCACATGGTGCAGATTTGGTTTTGTTAATTGTTGCCGGACTTAGTATTGGTCAATTGAATGAGTTCGCAGCCCTAACCAAAGAGCTTGGAATGCGAGCACTCGTCGAGGTTCATACTAATCAAGAGCTAGAACGCGCACTAGAGATTTCACCAGAATTGATTGGAATTAACTCGAGAAATTTGAAGACTTTGGAAGTAGATCCCAAAGTGTTTGCGCAACTTCTGCCAGAGATTCCAGGTGAATTAATTAGAGTTGCTGAATCTGGTATCTCAAAGCGAAGCGATGTGGAATTTGCTGAGAAATATGGCGCAAATGCAATCCTGGTAGGCGAGGCGCTGGTAAAGGCGGGGGATCCAAAACTCGCCATGCGTAATCTATTAGGGCAAAGGTAGGCTTGCGACATGTTGGATCAGAACTTAGTCGTCGATGGTTTGGGGCACTTCGGCCCGTATGGTGGCCGCTTTGTGCCAGAGGCACTGATTGGCGCACTCGAAGAACTTGAGACAGCGCATCTCTCTTCACAACAAGATCCAACCTTTATCGCCGAATTAGCGGAGTTGCATCGTAGCTATACCGGTCGACCAAGCATCATTACCGAAGCAAAGCGATTCGCCGTACATGCAGGCGGTGCGCGCATTCTCTTGAAGCGTGAAGATCTAAACCACACTGGCAGTCACAAAATTAATAATGTACTTGGCCAGGCACTTCTAACTAAGCGCATGGGTAAGAGTCGCATCATCGCCGAAACTGGTGCTGGCCAACATGGCGTTGCTTCAGCGACTGCCGCAGCCCTAATGGGTCTTGAGTGTGTGGTTTACATGGGCGAAGAAGATACAAAACGCCAAGCGCTAAATGTGGCGCGCATGAAACTACTTGGTGCTGATGTAATTCCAGTAACTTCCGGATCTAAAACTCTAAAAGATGCTATTAATGAGGCAATGCGCGACTGGGTTACCAATGTCGCAAATACCCATTATTTGTTAGGCACCGTAGCCGGGCCACATCCATTTCCAACTATGGTGCGAGATTTCCATAAAATCATTGGCGAAGAGGCTCGGGCTCAAGTGATTGAACTAGTGGGCAAACTTCCGGATGCTGTTCTTGCTTGCGTTGGTGGCGGATCAAATGCAATTGGAATTTTCCATAATTTTATCGGTGATGCAACTGTAAGACTGATTGGTCTTGAAGCCGGTGGCGATGGCGTTGAAACGGGCCGTCATGCTGCAACTATCACTGGTGGAACTCGCGGCGTCTTACACGGAACCCGGTCATATGTATTGCAAGATGAGAATGGCCAGACTGTTGAATCACATTCAATTTCAGCTGGTTTGGATTACCCAGGTGTTGGCCCAGAACATGCCTACTTACATGATATTGGCCGCGCGGAATATCGCGCAATCACAGATGCTGAAGCAATGGCGGCGTTTGCACTTCTAAGCCAGACTGAGGGAATAATTCCTGCGATCGAAACAGCTCATGCATTGGCTGGCGCAATCAAAATTGGTAAAGAACTTGGTCCAGATGCAATATTGCTAATTAATTTATCTGGCCGCGGCGATAAAGATGTGCAGACTGCAGCCAATTACTTTGGAATTCCACTTTAATGCCCACTAACACTCCAATAGATCAATTATTCATTAATACGCGTGCCGAGAATCGCGCGGCGCTGATTGCTTACATTCCAGCTGGCTTTCCTTCGCAATCAGGTTGCCACAAGGTCATCGAAGCGCTGGCTAAAGCTGGTGTTGATGCAATTGAAATCGGCTACCCATATAGCGATCCAGTGATGGATGGTCCAACAATTCAAGCGGCTGCAACCCAGGCGTTAGAAAATGGAACGGGTGTCACTGAAGTTTTTACAGCGCTTAAGCACGCCAGTGATCAAGGTGTAGCTGCGGTTGTTATGACTTACTGGAACCCAATCGAAAGATATGGAGTTGCGAAGTTTGCGCAAGCAATCTCAGACAACGGGGGATCGGGCGTCATCACTCCTGATTTAACTATTGAAGAATCGGCTGAATGGCGAAGCGCCGTAACTGCCAGTGGAATAAATCCCATTTATGTGGTTGCCCCAAGCACAAAACCTGATCGATTAATTAAAGTGACCGAGCAATGTGGTGGATTTATTTATGCCGCTAGCCTGATGGGCGTTACCGGGGCGCGATCTGGAATTTCATCCGATGCTGGTGACTTGGTAGCTCGCATTCGCGAAGTAACCGATAAGCCAGTTAGCGTTGGACTAGGTGTTTCCAATCGCGAGCAAGCAAAAGAAGTTGCAGCTTTTGCCGATGGGGTAATTGTGGGATCAGCTTTTATAAAGGCGATCCAAGAAGCACCAGATGAAGCCAGTGGACTAGCTGCAGTCGCACATCTGGCGAGTGAATTAGCACTAGGTGTGCGTGAAGCGCGATGATTAATAACTTGCTGAATAAATATGGCAATTGGTTTGGGTTATTAGCTCGCCTGACTTTAGGTGGCGTTCTATTTGCAGCTGGCTGGTTGAAAATTTTTACGCCAGCAAAATCTCAGATGGCCGTAAGAGCATATGAAGTTCTGCCAATTGTGCTCGCTAATTTTCTTGGCTTGATACTCCCATGGTTGGAAATCGGCGTTGGCGTTCTACTAGTTCTGGGAATTGCGGTTCGTCTGTCGGCCTTAATTGGTGGCGCGCTAATGGTGATATTCATTCTGGCGATCAGCCAGGCTGGAATCCGTGGCCTTTCCATCGATTGTGGCTGTTTTGGCGGAGGCGGCACGGTAGAACCTGGTAAAACCAAGTATTTAGCAGAAATCGCTCGTGACACAGGGCTGGCATTATTGGCTTTATATTTAATTCGATACCCTGTAACTCGTTTTGCCTTTGAAAAAATAGATAATTAACGAAAAACTAAGTAAGAACTAAGTAATAACTAGGTAAGAACTAAATAAGAACAGAGAAGGAGTAAAGAAATGGCTACTGGATCAACTGGTGGAGATAAGTTCACTCGTAACTTAGTAATTGGAATGGTTGCGCTAGTTGTCATTGTTGGAGCTGGCTTCTCTTATATGGGGTCCAAAGGTTCCGAAACGGCTGCGATTCCTTCAAGTGTTTCTAAAGCCGATGGCTATGGAATAGTATTTAATAAAGATGTAAAGAATGTACCAACTGTTGATGTCTACGAAGATTTCCAATGTCCAGTCTGCCAACGCTTTGAATCAATTAATGGCAAAACTTTAGAGACCGCAATCTCTCAGAAGAAAGCAAAAGTGGTTTATCACGTTCTCTCATTCCTGGGCACTGAATCAATTTTGGCCGCTAACGCAGCAGCATGTGCAGCAGATGAAGATAAATTTTTGGCATTTCACAGCGCCTTCTACGCAAACCAACCAACCGAAAATAGCGGTGCAGTTACGGCAACTTTTTTGAAGAGCATCGGTGCATCAATTGGAATCACGAGCGCTAAATTTGCAGCTTGTGTAGATAACGGCGGATACTCTGATTGGGTTAAGAATGTGGCAGAAGCCGGCGCTAAAGCAAACGTGAACTCAACTCCAACTGTCTTTGTAAATGGCAAAGAGATTGACCGAAACACTGAGTACTTCAATGTTGAGGCTTTCACTAAAGCCATAGCTGGCTAATTAATGCGCTCATCGATTCCTACGCCCTCCATATCGGCGATTGGAATTGGCCCGTTCACAATTCATTTCTATGCGCTCTGCATAATTTTGGGAGTTGCAGTTGCAATTTGGCTCGGCAACAAGCGTTATCGCGCTTTCGCTAATTTCAGCGAAGAATCAAGCGGAGTAGTTGCTGATGTTGCTATTTATGCGGTTCCAGCTGGAATTATTGGGGGCCGGATTTATCATGTGATTACTTCGCCCGCCCAATACTTTGGCGCAAATGGTCACCCGATTGATGCGCTAAAGATTTACCAGGGTGGTTTAGGAATTTGGGGAGCAATCTCACTCGGGGCATTGGGTGCTTGGGTTGGTTTCCGCAGGCGATCAAATAATTTGGAAATCCCTAATTTTCGTTACTTCTTAGATGCCCTAGCTCCAGGCATTTTGCTAGCTCAAGCGATCGGCCGGTTTGGAAATTGGTTCAACGGCGAGCTATTTGGTCGACCATTTAATGGTCTTTGGGCGTTACGAATACCCTTAGCGGATCGGCCGTTGGGATATCTGCAATATGAGACTTTCCATCCAACTTTTCTTTATGAAGCGATTTGGTGCACGTTGATTGCTCTTTTGCTTATTCGGCAAACTGCTAAGTTAAATCCTGGACAAGGATTTGCGATTTACGTCGCTTTATATTGCTTAGGGCGGTTTGCAATTGAATGGTTGCGTATTGATGATGCCAATAAAATTCTCGGCTTGCGCTTGAATTTATGGACTGCGCTAATCGTTGGCTTAGCAGCTGGCGTGATTTCACTGCGTTTAATCCGCCAGAAGTTGGATTAGATCAGGTAGTATCCAAATATGGCGCTAGAAGATGTATATCGTAGAAACCTGCATCACCGAACCCATCGTGCAGGTTGGTTGCGTGCTGCTGTCCTTGGAGCCAATGACGGATTAGTCTCAACTGCTTCCTTAATGATCGGTGTTGCAGCTGCGCGCGTTAGTGAGAGTTTTCTAATTACAGCTGGCATTGCCGGAATCGCAGCTGGTGCGATGTCAATGGCTGTCGGTGAATATATTTCTGTGCGAGCCCAAAACGACATTGAAGAGTCGGATCGATTGATGGAAATCGAACATTTAGCACTTGACCCAGAAGGTGAATTCCTTGAGTTGGTTGAGATTTATGTAAATCGTGGTTTAACCCCAGAACTTGCTCGCGAAGTTGTAGAGCAGATGCATGCCAAAGATGCGCTCGAGGCACATTTGCGTGATGAACTCGGTCAATTTGAGCACACAAAAGCTCGTCCGCTTCAAGCCGCGATCGCTTCAGCAATCAGTTTTACCTTAGGCGGCTTAATTCCATTTGCTGGCGCCTTTGCTCCCTCAACCGTAACTGTCGCCTTCAGCATTATTGGTTTCACCTTAGTCGGGCTATTGGCGACCGGCGTAATCAGTGCTCGCACCTCCGGATCGGCAATTCTAAAACCGACCATCCGAGTCATGATCGGTGGCTGCTTGGGAATGGCGATCACTGCAGGTATTGGCCAACTAGCCCATATCAGTGGACTGTAACCGGCTAGTAGTTTCCCGAAATTTCTGGGCGCAGATCAGATAAACCCGCCTTGAATTAAATCGGAACAGACTTACCTTTTTCTGGGCTAAATTGCTACCCTTACCCAACTCGCAAACGGGTAGAGCAAGACCAGGGCCAAAGTTGTCCCGTGAATTTAACGGTGCAAGACAACTAGTAGCAAAGGAACTGGCGACTAACTCATGGCAATCCCTAAAGAGTTTCCAGCAGCACAAGGTCTATATGACCCAGCCAACGAACATGATGCATGTGGCGTTGCAATGGTTGCTACTCTAAATAAAGTTGCCAATCACGAAATTGTCGCTCAAGCTTTAACCGCACTTCGCAATCTTGAACATCGCGGCGCTTCGGGTGCTGAGCCAGATAGTGGTGATGGTGCCGGAATATTAATTCGCGTACCTGATGAGTTTTATCAAGCCGTATCTGGCTTTAAATTACCTGCTGCCGGAAGTTATGCGACAGGTATCGCATTCATCGGTCAAAATTTCGATCTCCACAATGAAATCGCCGCAATTGCTGCCGAAGAAGGTTTAGTCGTTTTAGGTTGGCGCGAACTGCCCATCAATTCATCGACCTTAGGCAAGACAGCTTTAGGGGTAATGCCAAAATTTGAACAACTCTTCTTAGCCGGCAAAAATGGCGAATCAGGAATTTCACTTGATCGGTTAGCTTTCTGTTTACGAAAGCGCGCTGAGCACGCGTTAGACATTTATTTTCCCTCACTTTCATCGCAGACCATCGTTTACAAGGGAATGCTTACCACCGGGCAGTTAGAAGAATTTTTTCCGGACCTCAGCGATGCTCGGGTAAAGTCACCCCTAGCGCTAGTCCACTCACGATTTTCAACTAATACTTTTCCATCCTGGCCGCTTGCTCACCCATATCGATTCATTGCGCATAACGGCGAA
>Ga0214923_10002126_pt1 | contig 26955 bp, 30 predicted proteins | sample LL1510_MetaG_FD_177993 | JGI IMG/M metagenome (GOLD analysis project Ga0214923, IMG submission 177993) | Freshwater microbial communities from Lake Lanier, Atlanta, Georgia, United States - LL-1510 | ecosystem: Environmental > Aquatic > Freshwater > Lake | place: USA: Georgia | collected...
AGAAAGGGTTCAAACGGCCAGTCGGCCGAGCCAACGGTGCGGAATTTTTAGGCCGTTTGATGTTTAGTTGAATTTAAAATGAAACTCCTTTAGGCCCCAATAAAGATCAATGCATTTGGTCCTCTATAAGTACTCGACCCACCTAACAAATGGCATCGGACCAGCCCTTTCTAGGTCCACTCAAAGGGGGCAGGTACCAAAAGCTCAAGGGGACGAAGAATTACGACTGGTAGCCCAAGAACTTCAGCGCCGAGACAATGTTTACAAAAGTGTGAGTGAAATTATTAAGACTCCAACCAAAGTGTTACCACCACTACAAAAGATATTCTTCAACGTGTCACCTCGGAGGCGCTAGAGTTTTCATTGACCGCTACCGTTTAAGCTTGATGGGAGACTGACACCTAGTGCTCCTCATTTTGAAAGTGATTTTTTTAAAGAAACCCCTTACAATCCTTCAAACTAGTTAAAACATCAGACGGGAGAAACTTTAATGAGTAAACGTTTCTATTTAGTCCTTTGGTTGTTGCCGGTGTTCGCTGCCCCAGTTGTTTTTGGTGCTTGTGCAGCTGGAAAACCAATGAGGCGGATATCTGCTTTTTCCCCTCCCGCTTCAATGACTACACTTATGCTGAGCAATCCGTCTTCAGTCTCTCAATACATCTCAGTCAATATAAATGTGAAGGGGAGTGAACAAATTCACAACGCCTATGTCAGCAACATGTTTGGGGTTTACACCTGTGTTGGGAGCTGCTCTTGGGGAATGCCAAATGGTACGGCTTTAACCTGCACCGGCTATACAAATTGTACTGCAACTTTTTCACTCGGAGCTGGAGCAGTAAAAAGAATGGGGTACGGTTCTAAGCTTGGGATAGGGGCATGTTCAGGTGGTTGTCCTCCGCTTCTATTAAATTCTCCGGACTCGGGAACAATGATAGAGATCAACACCTGCGATGAAAGCTCGACTTCCGTCGGTTATCTTGAGGGTTTTATTGACTCCTTTTATGACACCGCTGACACCGGCTCGTCGAGGCCGATCAACGGAGGCCGACCCTTTTAACTAGAAATTTAGCAGGTTTGTATAATCACCACTGCCATGGCCGAATAATAGTTACTTCGCTCACTTGCGAGACGTTATCTGCACCAAATTAGAATAGGGCGAACTTCCCACGCGGTTAATAGCTTTTAGACGGTAAAAGTAATGGGATAGGCCATGATAGACTCTTGATTAAGCGCAAATTTTTTGGTTTTATAGAGTTATGAGCTTAGGAGACGCATTAAAAAAGGCAGGTCTTAAAAGCAGTGAGATGAAGCGCAAAGAAGCTCACGGCACAAAAGACAAAGCCAAAGATGGCAGTAAGATTCATGACCATCATCACAGGACTGAGTGTGAAGCCTGTCAAAAAACGGCCCCCGATGTCGAGCGCTACGAGCACCGAAATCGTCTTTTGGAAGTGCAGTGGCTATGTCTTGTTTGTGCCGATCAGTACAAGATAAGCGACGATTTTAGGAAAACTGCTCAAAGTTCTTTTTCTAAACGTAAACTCTTCATGCGAACTTACGGGCATACTCGCAAATTTTAAAGCCATTACTTCTTTTCTATGATTTAAATCGCTTTGGTCTGCTCGGACAGATAGGGGTTCATGTATTTTTGATAAAAATCATCGCGGTAGTCGCGATAGGATGTGATTCCACCTAGCCAATGGTACAGCCGGATAAAGTACCAAGCGTAATCTAATTGATAAGGTAGAAATCCAGCACGAGCTCCATTTGGGTAGAGGTGGTGATTGCTATGCCACTCGCCTGTGACAAGACCTGGCCAGAGCTGGTTTATCGCAAGGCTTTCGCGGTCAAAGTCGATGCCATTTTTGCGTTTGTCCTGACCTCCGCCATGGCCGTCAAAGTTAAAAGTACGAACTCCAATGGCCCACACTCCACAGGATGCAAATATCGTAGTGGCTAATGCTAGTCCACCCAAGTAGTAAAATACGGTAAACCAGAAAGCCCAGTTTAAACCAAATTCAATTGTCGTAAACCATGGATGGCAAACGGAGCCCCATTTTAGGTACTGGGCGTACGAATTCATACGAACACCTGTGTGGCTCAACATTGCAGTTACTTTTATATATTCATTTTCTGTGAGATCTTTTCGGATGGGTTGATGAATAGCATCGGCCAAGAAACAGTAGAGCCATCCGCCGTGAACATTGTACGGGTCCCCTGGTTTTTCAGAAATAAAATGGTGAACATGATGTGAAACAACGTAGGTCTCCTCTGGGATGAGTTTGACAACCATGTGTTTTACTAAGAAGCGAGCCAAAGGATTGCGAAATTGATAAGCGCGATGTGTGCAGTATCTATGAAACCAGATGGTTCCATGAGTGCCTAAAATAATCATGCTGTAAACAAAAGCGATGAAAAATAGACCCCAAGAGAAAAAGTATGTGAAAAAAAAGTAAAAGGGGACAATCATCGCAAGAGTCGTTGCCCATCCGAAAATAATGATCCAGTTTTTTCGTGTTGAAAATGGATTAGCTCGAAAAAAAAACTCACTCATGAGCTCGCTGATAGAAGGAATGTAAAGATTCCCGTTTCTTTCGTAGCCGTATCTTGGGGGATTTAGGACTCTGGAGAGAAATGCCATCTCTGCCTTTCTTTTGATGAGTATCCCATCGAAACTCGAAAACTCCTAATTCTTTAAGTAGGGAAATTGTCTATTTTGAGCTTTTTAATAATTTAAGAGCTATTTTAGGATAAACGGCGTATGGTGGCGACTGTCGAATTAGAAGACCTCTGGGCAGGTGCCCAACGATTTTCTCTCTTGGCTCCACTTACCTATAAGGAGGTCTACTGTGGGTTTTAAATTATACGTGGGCAATCTCGCCTATTCAGCTACGGAAAATTCTGTCACTACACTTTTTTCGAAAGAAGGAACAGTTGATTCTGTTCAACTCATAACCGATAGGGAAACTGGTCGTTCAAAAGGCTTTGGATTTGTCGAAATGTCGACGAAAGAAGAAGCTGACAATGCGATCGCAAATCTTAATGGTCATGAGCTTGAAGGAAGAGTTTTGACTGTCAATGAAGCTCGACCGAAAACTCAAGCTGCGATGGGGCGTTCAGTTGTGTCAGTCTCCCATCAAGCTTGAAAGGTGACTGACACCTTTTAAGGTTCGGTGCGGCGAATGATGTGATAGCCGAATTGTGTGCGAACAGGGCCTGAAGTTTCTCCGACTTTTAACGCAAAAGCTGCTTCTTCAAAAGCAAGAACCATTTGTCCCTTTCGGAAGGTCCCGAGATCCCCACCTTCTTCTCCAGATGGGCATTTCGAATAGGCTTTGGCTAAGGATTCAAAAGTGCAACCTTCGGAAAGTTTCTTGATAACGTCCTCTGCTTCGTACTCTTTTTCTACTAAAATATGGCTTGCTCTAATTTCTTTCATAGTGACTCCTTACGAATTGATAGATGTTTTTCCAAACTAAAGGATCTGTTTGCATCAGAACATGATTGGCGTCTACTTTTACATTGCAATCGGCTTCACGGATAGGGCTTGAGCCCAGAATTTTTGCAGGTTGGTGGTAAAAGTTGAGCCAGTGGGTTCGTGTCTTGAGCTGGGAAAACTCTTCTTTCGAGAGGTCGGTTGGGGCATGTCGACAACCGGGATCTCTCAATCTTTGGCATTGTATTCGACTAACTGGATCGATGGTCGCTAGAAGAATAGGGCCTTGTACTGCGCTAAGCAGCAATGACGAAGAGGCTAGTTTCATAGCTCTCCAACCGGCATGAGAGTGTCCAATGATGACAATTCGTTGAAAATGGGAGGCTTGTCTAAGTACTACCTGATCCAGCTGAGATTCATGAATGGGTGACATGTGATTGGAAATATTGCGTTCGTAATACTTCATTTGAGGGCTCTGCCATTCATAGCAGGCAAAAATGATGTGATCCTCGTTGGTGACAGCCCCTTTATTTAACATGGTTTGAACAAAACTTTGAAAGAGTTGGGTGTCTATCAATCCAGGAATATTTTGAAAGGTAGTTTTTCTCCTGCATGATCCATTACCAGCAATAACTACGAAAAGGCTAGGTGGCTGTTTGGTTGGAAGGACCGTCGCAAGAATAGATTCGGAAAAAATGAAACATAAAACTAAGACTAAGACTAACTTAGCGACGTGTGAAAAAATCATGTGGCACCGTTTAGCATAAAAAAAGCGGGGTGTCAGTCTCCCAGTAAGCTTACTGGGAGACTGACACCCTTTACGTTGCCAACCTGAAGATATGTTGGTAGTTTTTAGGCATGCCATTAACAAAACTTTTAGAAAACAATAAAAAGTGGTCCCAAAATATTAAAGATAAAAACCCTGAGTTCTTCAACACTCTTTCAAAACAGCAAGCTCCGAAATATCTGTGGATTGGCTGTTCGGATAGTCGGGTTCCTGCCAATGAAGTCGTGGGTATGTTGCCCGGAGAACTTTTTGTTCACCGAAATGTGGCTAACGTTGTGGTCCACACCGACCATAATTGTTTATCTGTTTTGCAGTATGCGATTGAAGTGCTGAAAGTCGAGCATGTTTTGGTCTGCGGACATTACGGATGTGGTGGGGTCATAGCGGCTTTAAACAACTTGCGATTTGGTCTTATCGACAATTGGTTAAGACACATCAAGGATATTATTGAGCGCCACGGTACTTTTTTAAGCACCGTTGAGTCCCAGCAGAAAAAAGAGGAAATCCTTTGTGAACTGAATGTGATTGAACAGGTCATCAATGTTTGTCACACCAATATTGTTCAAGATGCTTGGCATCGTGGGCAGAAAGTATCGGTCCATGGGGTGATCTATGGCCTTAAAGATGGCCTCCTCAAAGATCTTGAGGTTAATATTTTCTCCAAAGAGGATATGAAATCCAAGTACATCAAAGCTTTAAATATGGAAGGCATTGGTCTTAAAGACTCTTCACAGCTGCCCAAACTAGTGTTGTAAAAAGTACTCTGTTGGAGGGCACATGGGATTAAAGCAATTAACTGAAGAAGAGATCCATTCGATGACCCTTGAGGAGAAGGATCGTTGGTGGCTCGAAAACTGTTACAAAGGGGACATGCCTCAGCTGACTCTCAGGTCGGCTCTTACCGGTATGTTGATTGGGGGTATTTTAAGCATCACCAATCTTTATGTCGGAGTGAAAACAGGTTGGACTCTAGGTGTCGGAATCACTTCAGTCGTTCTAGCTTTTGCTTTTTTTAAGTTGCTCTCAAAATTTGGATTTGGTTCAGAAATTAGCATTCTAGAAAATAATGCCATGCAATCGATTGCGACTTCTGCAGGTTATATGACCGCTCCATTGGTCTCGTCGATGGCAGCCTACATGGTGATTACCGAAAGTATCATTCCTCAGTACCAGACGATGGTGTGGATTTCGTTGTTGTCGTTGCTTGGAGTTTTCTTTGCTTTCCCTCTTAAAAAGCGGTTCATAAACGACGAACAGCTCCCATTTCCCGAAGGAAGAGCCGCTGGTGTGGTCATGGACAATCTTCATGCGGATGATGGTGGCAAAGATGGGATTTTAAAGGCCAAGATCCTTGTGGTAGGTGCCGGTTTAAGTGCTTTGATCGAGTTTTTAAGAAGTGAAAAGGTTTTGGACCATCTTAAGCTAGCTAAGCTCAGATTACCTGAGCATTGGGATGAGCTGATGGGATCGATTCAACCCAAAATCATGGGGACTCCAATCAAAGATCTTTCCATACGGTGGGACTCGTCGATTGTGATGATGGCAACAGGTGGCCTCATGGGTACAAAAGTAGGGTGCAGTTTGTTGATAGGGGCTATTTTTAATTATTGTTTTCTAGTTCCTTGGGCAATCTCCCAAGGGATCATTGCAAAAGCAGGTTGGAAAGAGATCAATATGTGGCTTCTCTGGGGTGGTGTTGCCATGATGACCACTTCTTCTCTCTATGCTTTCTTTTCGAAGCCTGAATTTATTTTAGCGGCTTTTAAGCGCAATAAAGGCGAAAAGGGTAAAGATATTCTCTCCGATATTGAGTTGCCGATGTGGGTCTCGATGATAGGAATTCCAGTGACGGGTCTTCTTCTTCTGTGGTTTGGAAAAATCTGGTTCAATATTGAGTGGTGGGTGACCGTTATCGCCATACCGTTGGTTTTTGTGTTTACTTTGATAGCTGTGACTTCGACCGGCCTTACGGCAATCACTCCTGGTGGTGCTCTCGGTAAGTTAACTCAATTAACCTTTGCCATTCTAAAGCCTGGGGACATGGGAACTAATATCATGACAGCTGGAATCAACGGGGAAGTAGCTCTCAATGCTTCAAACCTTCTTATGGATATTAAGCCGGGTTACATGCTGGGTGGAAAACCCAGACATCAAGCTGTGGGTCATTGCTTAGGTATTATTGCTGGAGCTCTTGTCTCTGTGCCGGTTTTTTATCTTTTGATCCAGAATGATATATCTAAAATCACTTCCGAATCGCTCCCAATGCCGGGGGCCCAAATTTGGATAGCTGTAGCGAAAGTTCTGGCTTCGGGCCTCAGTGTGCTGCCTCAGTCGACTCGAGTCGCTGTTCTATTGGGGGGTATCGCTGGGATTGCGATTGAGTTTTTAAACCGTCGAACACGCGGGAAATTTCCCATTTCAGCTATGGGGCTTGGGTTGTCCTTTGTTCTTAAGTTCTCTGATTGCTGGGCCATGGCTGTGGGGAGTTTACTTTTCTGGTTACTCGGTCGGAATTTAAAAGGAAAAGAAAACACTGCTTCAAAGATTTTTGTAGATAATCAAGAGACGGCCTGTGCGGGAGTTATTGCCGGTGGGTCCATCATGGGGATTATTATCATCATCATTGAACAGATTGTTCTCTAGGGTCTAAATAGTTTTTAAAAGAGTTGAAAAGTCTTTTGTAGGTTCGGGCTTTGTCGGCATTTTTATCGTAAACTCTGCGAGTTCTCCTTCTTGGCCCCTTTTTATTTTATTGAGCGCTGATAGGAGTACTTCATTGCTTGAGTACACTTGTGCAGAAAGCACACCTTTTTTCGCTTGAGATTCAAAAATCCTTTGAAGTCTTTGTTCAAGAGCCTCTTTCTCATTGGTTTCAACAATGTGATTAAAAGGAATTGCGAATAACTGGGATCTTATTCTTAGTTTGGACTTTTATCGATAATGACTTCAGTTAATGTTGTGTTGGGAGATAAAGCGAGCGTTTTAAGAAAGTCTTGAGAAATGATCTCTTCAAGTGAAAAGATTTTTGAAATTTGACCTGACCACGGATTGATTTTCCCAATTCCCAATTCCCAATTCTTTGAAAGCTTCGTTGAGAAGTCTGTGTTGCTCTGCAATGCTCAACTGAGAGCGATCTCATACTTTGCTTAATATGGTAGCTTTCATATGGCCGGGTAATTTTGGCTGAGCGATGACAAGAAGCATTCCGATTGTTCGTTGGGTTCGCACTTCAAGTTCAGCTTTTGAAGGAGGGACGTTTCCTTCATACCAATCAAGAAACTTCACGAATCGGTCAATTCGTTCTTGTCTTTCTTTGGGAGGGAGTTTCCAATTCAGCTGGGTTTCAATAGTTCCCATCTATTTGATTGTTTTTCGCATCAGTGTGAAATCGCGTCTGTCGATAGCATCTAAAAATACGGCATTTTTCTGAAGAGGCAACTCAATATCAGAACTGAATTCGCCCTTTTGGTGAAAAGCGAATTCAGGCCGCTTTTTTCAAGTTGTCCGTATGGGAGTCGATCATTTCGATCACTTCATCGTAAGTTTTCATGATGATGCTATTGTCACCATCACTGGCTTCGTAGTGCCTTTTTCCGAGAACATCGTACTCGAGTATTTCCCAACCGTGATAGCTGGAACGACCTAAAAGTTTTGGAAATGAAATAGTATTGTTAGATTGAGTGCTCATAAACGTACCTCTTCCCCCTATTGTAACTGTAGCTGGAAAAGAGATTGTGTCGGGTTTTTGGAAGTGCTTGAAAGTAAAGGATTTTAGGAAGTAAATTTCATAAATGAAGAATGAGTTTGTGACAATAATAAAAAGATGGGAGTGTCGTTCTATTGGTTTAATTCCGCTTCTCAAGTATCTCGTTTCTTTGGCTTTAAGAAAGAGCTTTTCAAGATAATTTGAACAATCTGGTTTGCCGGTAGACGAAATACTACCAAGCGAAAGAGCGATTACTATGAAAAGCTGATAGATCTGTCTATTTTGCCCCGTCAGATCGGGAATTTCAAAAAAAACTGTCGATCGAAGAAAAAAAAGAGAAGTATACTAGTTCTTTATGCGTCTTTATGCGTTGAGTATTTTATGTTGTTTTGTTTCCATTGGTCTCTTCGCAGTAACGGCCTTGGATTTTTCAAGCTATCGTTTGGGGAAGAATAATCGATATCTCTTTGAGGCTATCGTAAAGGATCTCTCATTGGAGTTTGGCCGCGAAGTGACTACTGCTTATGGAAAAGGGCTTCAAGCCATAGCGGATCGCATTGTAATCGAAGAATCTCAAATGGATGATTTTTTAAAGCAGACAACCGACCCCAAAGAGAGAGAAGCTCTTGCCCGTTTTATTATCGCACACGAATATTTCCATGTGGCTCTTAAACATACTCACACCGATGAGTGGGGAAAAAGCCCACCTGAAATTGAGATTCGAGGCACCTTTAAAGAGGCAAGAAAGCAGATGGAGAAGCAAGTGGATTACCTTGCTGCAAAATACCTTCAGACATTAAAGCTTCCTACCACTCCTGTTCAAACGATGTTTCTAGAACATCCTGAGTTTCACGGTGGAGAGTACTATCCGACAGCTGAAGAGAGGGTCGAAGTTGTGGTTTCTGCAATTGAAAAGGGGATTGACCGCGCAGTGTTTGACCACAAAGCCATCAAATGCACTTTCCTTTTAGGTCTGCTTTCTACAAAACTTCCCTAATCTCTTTTTTAAAAAACGGAAATGGGATATACCCCTGAACACTTAGAGGGATTTCTGTATGATTTTAAGTAGACAGGGTATTTTGTTTTTGAATTTGGTTGGGTTGGTTTTTAATGGCCATGGACTGATAGCGGCTCAAAAAGTTGTAACGCTTTGGGATGATTTGATTGAAGATACAACATTTCGAACGGGTTACACCTACATTGTTTCGGGAGTTGTTCATGTTCCATCGGGAGTGAAGCTTACAGTGGAGGAGGGAGCAGAGGTTTTAATCAAGAACGGAAAGATCAAACGGCGATTGATTGATAGAGCAGCTCTGATCTTTGATCAGGGGTCCATTCTTAAAGCCGAAAACATGGTGGTTAGAGCAGCAGGAGCTAATGGTCGGCCTGAGAAAAAGTCTGACAACGGTGGTTTGTGGTTTCTTGGATCATTCCAAGATTCCTCAAAAGATGGAGTCTCAGTTGTTGTTAAGTCGTCAAGCAGACCGTCCCATTTTGTTGCAAAAGAGATTGATGTCAGTGATCTCGGGACACTGGATCCCAACCCCTCGCCGCGAGTTCTAAATCCCCGAGGTGATGACATCGATGGATTTTCTGTTCTTGGAGTGGGCCCCAGCGAATGGAAAATAGAAAAAGTGCGGTCTGATTTTTCAGGGGACGATGGCTTTGATGTGACGAATTCCCAAATTGAGCTTAAAGAGCTTACTATTTTTTCGCCCTTTGAAGATGGTCTTAATATCAGTAGCAGTCGTATGCGAGTCACCAAGAAATTAGAAGTGGATATGACAAGAAATAGTTCTATTGAAGATAGAGATATTTTTGATTTAGAAGTCGATGACGGCCCTTCTTATGTGACTTTGGCCGAAGGGTGTAGAGTCGATATCGATGGTGTCTGGGGTGATGAATTAAAACTCAGGTCGAGTGATCTTCCCAAACCTGAATCAGACCCAAAAGCAAAATACAGCTTCCATGGTCTCTTAAGACATGGGCCTGCTACGATTTATTCAAGAACAGAGGACTAGAACTTAAAATCCAGTTTTTAGAGGGATTAGCAAAATGGCGCAAGATTTTCTGGGCCCGATATCTGTAGCTAAATGTGCCCCTTTCACAGCTCCATAAGACCCATTCCAAACGAGCTTAAGATCTCTTTGTAGCTCTTCTCGAAGGTCCCATGACATCTGTTTCCCGTAGTTTTCTAGTACGGCTTTCTTCGCTAAGTCTTCTAGAACTAGAACCCGCCCTCTATCTGGAAATTTCTTAACGAGTGGGTGTGTACTCCACTTTCTAAGATGTAATCCCTTTTTGATCTGCTCCCAATGTTGCTCTTCTTCAAGAAAATCGATGATTCTAAGTTTATCGGGATTGTACTGAAAAATGGTGATGTGTGGGGCATTCGCATAGGGACTCTCTCCCTGTTTGTACTCCCGTGATGGAGCTGGATAGGGAATAAACCTTGCGATCTCCTTGTCGCCCATGTCGATAGCACTTACCATCTTTTCATTAGGCAAAGTGCTCTGGATTTCATTCAGCATCCGTTGAAATCGCTGTGCCATGGGGTCGTCGGGCGAAAGAGAAGCCACGAGTCGCGCAAGCCCCGGTCCCACTTGCCCCGGCTCTGCACCAATCACAAAGGGCTCGAAAAAGACAAAAAGAAAGAAAAATAGGATAGGAATGATATTGAATCGAAGATTCATAGGATTATCACAAGTATAGCAGATGCAAGAAAGTACACACCCCCAGAGGTGTGATTTCGTAGCTAAATTGTCCTGTTTTCAGACAGTCGATAGCTTGCTGCTCAGAATACCAAAAGTGTACTCCCAAATATTTGCTTTATGCTTGTGGCGTACGAATTGCTCTTAATTGAAATCAAATAAGCCAAAATTCCGGGGGGAATATGAAATCGCTCATTGCGCTTGTCTTAATCGGATTCACTGTGCTTTCAGTGGTCTGGTATGAAGCTCAAACCCAGAAAGAAAATGTCGAAGCCAAAGATGCAGATGTCCTTGGGTTGGCCGCAGAAGTTTTAAAAGATGAAAAGACGCAGGAAATGATAAAAAAGGTAACCATGGAAATCGAGCAGGGATCTGAGCAAGTGAAAGACGAGCAAAAAGCCGCTAAAAAAAATCAAAACTTCGCGAAAAAACACAAGCTCAATGTCTTACAATAATCAAAATGTAATTCCTGCTCTTGTTTTCATTGTTGCGCTTCCTATGGCGGGTAGGGCTGTTGGGTCACATCAACGAATTAGTAGGTTTTTCCAGCTAAATGCCTTAAACAGGCCGAAATCATTCCCATGCCTACGACGAAGCTATCGATGAAATGAAAAAGAGTTCCCACAAGCCCAAATACAATCCCTCTTGATTGGAAGAGAAATTGGAGCCAAGTGAATGTCAGAGCGAAGAAAATAAAGACAGGAAGAGAGCTCCAAAGAAAAGGTAAGCCCGTAACTAAACTCAATACTAGAAATGCAATGGACATTAAAAGTACTGGAATTGCGAGCTGAAATGAAATAGGCACACTCGTATAAAAATCTTGTCCCCATTTTCTAAGCTTCATGTGAGTGAGGGCTCTAGCACGGTCATAGTCGGTTTTTAGAATGGAGGTCCAAGTGTAGTGCTTTACGTGGGTCACCGATAATGCAGTGTCGATTCTTATATGATAGCCCTTTTGCCAAACTCTCTGCCCAAACTCAGTATCTTCAAGAAGGCTTGCCCCGGCATAGTTTTCATCAAATCCACCTACTTCTTGAAAAACTGTTTTTCGAATCGAAGCAATGCTCGTGTAAAAAAGACCCACTTTTTCTTTGGGGCACTTGAGATAGGTAAACCGCATCCACAGATTCTTTACGTTGCTCGCATGATTGGTGAAAGGAATGTCGCTATCAAGAATACCTACGACACCTGAAATTTCGGGATTGTGATAGTGATTTCTAAGCTTTGCTAGAGTGTCGGGTTTCACAAGAACATCATCATCAGTAAAAAAAAGAATTTCATGTTTTGCATGTTTGGCACCGACGTTTCTAGCTCTTGCAGCCCCTATATTTTCTGTGAGGTTGATCACTCGGCATGGGAAACGACTTGCCACAAACGCTGTCTCATCTGTTGAAGCGTCATTGACAATAACAATTTCATCTTGTGGAGCGAGGGCTGCGACAAGGGCTTCGACGCAAGAGGGAATTCGCTTGGCTCCGTTTCGTGTGGGTATGATGACTGAAATAGGTAAATCAGAGCGGATCATGACTCTCTTTCTTTAATCTCTATTCGAATTCACAAAAAAACCTGAAAAGATGGTCTGGGTACCTAAAGTGAGAGCCAAGCACGAAGTAATAACGCATCTTAATTGAGAGGCTTTTTCTAAAGAGCCAAAGCCTAATTTTTGCCAAGCATGAATGGAAAACAGCCCTAGACCTAAACCTAGCAGAATGAGAAATCCACCTGTAATCGCTGCCATTTCAACTGTCATGAGAGTCAGTATTTTTTGGTTGCTCTTATTCGGAGGGAGAATCCCTCTTTGAATGCCGATACTTTCCGCAAAAATGGCGTAGATCATAGTTTGGTAACCGACCACAAGTGCAGAGGCTGCATAGATCAAAGTATGAATATCGAAATTCACTTTTCCGATTTGAAGAGGTCCCGTCATAATGAGGGCATAAAAAATGGCTCCCCAGAGAGCTAGAATTGAACCGGGATACAAAAACAACCAACGCGGACAGTACAATAAAAGAAATTTCAAGTGGCGCCAACCATCTCTCCACGTTCTTAAATGAGGCGGTCTGCTGCGACCATCGGGAGATAGAGTGGTGGGAACTTCGGTGATTTTAAGATCGTTGAGAGTTGCTTTTACGATCATCTCACTCGCAAATTCCATTCCACGAGTTACTAGGTTTAAACTCTCAATGGCACTTTTTGAAAATCCTCGAAGCCCGCAGTGAAAATCTCCAACAGGGCTACCAAAAAATATTTTGCCAATTCGACTTAAGACTGGATTTCCTAAATATCGATGTAAGAATGGCATCGCCCCTTTTTGAATTCCGCCGCGAAAACGATTTCCAAGCACGAGATCATGGCCTTCGCGAAGTTTTTCAATAAAAGGCATCAGATTTGAGAAGTCGTAGCTATCATCAGAATCTCCCATGATCACATATCGGCCTTGAGCTGCTTTGATTCCACCACTCAGAGCTGCTCCATATCCCTTTTCCTTAACGTGGATTACTTTGGCACCGAGTTTTTCTGCGATTTCCTGAGAGCCATCGGAACTTCCGTTGTCAGCAATCAGGACTTCACCTTCGATTTGATGACTTTTTAAAAAACTCATCGCTTTGTGGATACAGGCCGCTAAAGTTTCTGCCTCGTTTAAACAGGGCATGACAATAGTAAGTTCTGTCGAAGTGAGTGTGTTCATAATTAGAGATTTGCCGGATTAAAAAAGACACTTAATTATAGCATTTCAGCGTCATTTCGGGAAAGTTTGTTGGCGAAGTAGAGGGTAAGAGCAAGTAATGCACAGATAGTGCTTAGAGTTAAAAGATAGAGCGAAGGCCCTTCAACGGCATATTTCACGTAATTCTGATACTTTTGAAAATAGGTAAGGTTTTTACCCCATGAGAAAATACTAAAACCAACAGGGGCCACATAGAGCAGTTTAATAAGGTCGACTGGATCTCTGAGGAGGTAGACATAGTGCAAAAGAGACCAATCATCGACCCATCGAGCCACTTTCCAATAGTTAAGAATCGTGAATGAGTGGGTGACAAAAGCTAAATAAACTTGCCATCCTGCAAGTATTTTGGCTCCAACTAAAAGTGATCTATGGGTCGATTTCGATAGTAATTTAACAGTTTCAACTAGGGCAGGGATAATGCCTATTAAGCTTCCGATGATATAACGCCACGGTGGATTGGTGTAATCGGCTCTAAGCTCATTTAAAACGACAATGATAGCAATTTCTGAGAAGACCCAAACAACCCCAGCTCGAGCCAGCCATGATAGTTTTTTGAAATACAAAGAGCAGAGAATAAACCCAAGAATTCCTGCCGGAGCCGTCCAAAAGAGTCCCCAACTACCCATGAAAAGACCTCTCCACCATCGATAGGGCGAGAGTCGAGGCAAGAGGTCTGTAATAAATACACCATTATAACCTGTGACAAAACCAACATAGAGTGTGAAACCGAGAGCGATTAGAACAAAAGAAAAAAACAAAACCCCTAGCGCAAGTTTTATTTTCTTTGAAAAAACTTGAGGGTTTACTTGATTAAAGTCCAGCAAAGCTCCTCCAATCAGAAGAAAAGCGGCGGGATCATTAATTCGAGTCGCATTTAGAAGCAATGCTAGTGCAAAAGCCCAGAGCCATTTTTGGTTTAAAATCGATAATAACAAAGAGCCCGATACCAACATTTCAGCGGCGACTGTTGTGAAAGTGAATTGCGTTAAAAACTCCAAAGCTGGAAGGTTTAATAAAAAAATAAGAGCTACTTTTTTACTATTGGAAAGGGATACTCCCATTTTAAAAAAGATTTTTTGAAGAATGATGAGGCAAAGCCCCCAAGTGAAAAAGGTTTGGAGCCCTATGATCGGCTCTAACCAAGTTGAAATAGGAACTTCTGTAAAGTGAGCTATCGTTTTTGCAACCCAGCCGGCTGGTATCCACTGAATTGCGACTCCGGGGAGATGAGAGGAGGAATAACAAGCGTGATAGGGGGTCAGGATAAACTTATGAAGCCATTCGAGATAACATTGGTCGTCGTGGATCCCTGGGTGTAACGCCCAGCGCCCTCTGAAAAACACAAGGAATAATGCGCTCGTTGCTGCGAGTGCCCAAAGATAATTTTGTTTAAACTTTTGAAGGGAGCGCATTTCTCCATTTTATCAAGAAAGGGCCTTCGGAGGGAGCATTCTTTTTATTTAGCGAAATCGATTTTGCAAAGATAAAAACATCTTTTCAAAACCGTAATAAGAAACAAAGGAAACCACGAGGGTTGCCACCCAAAAAGTGGAAAGTCGTAAACTGTCTGAAAGTAATGAAGAGCTAAAGTGAGTAAATTGCAACCAAGGAAATTTAGGATAAAGGAAATGTCGGAACCAATAAATAACTGGACCGTGTAACAAGTACACTCCGTAGCAAAACTTTCCTGGAATTGTAAGAACAGGGTTTCGAAATAGTTTACGAATTAAACTTTTTTCTGGGAGGTTTAGCGCTAAAAACAGAAGTGCGCTGAAAGTTAGCCCCATTAGGCTTAAGCCGACGGAATTTCCTAGAAAGGGATAAGTCGCTCTTTCACAGAACTCAATGATAAAGATAAGAGAAAGTCCCAAAGTAAAAATAATAAAAGAGTAGAGATTTGAGTTTTTGTTCTTTTGTAGTTGGGAGTTCAAAAGAAACAGTGCCGCTCCAAAAGCAAGCGTGTCTAATCGAGTGAAAAACATAACATTGATGAAAACCGGGGAAACTGCATTCATCGTCAAAACGAGCCTTATTAAAAGAGAGAATAAAATAACAAGCCCACAGAATTTCAAAAGGCGTTCTTTCGTTAATCGTCTCACAATGGAAGGCCATACCAAGTAGAATTGCTCCTCAAGGGAAACAGACCATGTGCAGCCCAGAAAATTGAGAAAATAATACCCATAGGAAGCCATTTTGATATTGGAGAAAAATAGAATTGAAGCAATCAATTCTCCGGTCGGTATGCGGGGGACTGGCCATTGACGGAAAAACACTGGGCCCAATCCCAGAGTCATTACGAGGAGAAATAAAAGCGGTACAATTCGTAGAGCTCTTCGAAAATAAAAATATCGAACTGGGTTTCCTTTCTCTATGTCTCGATAAAGAATAGAAGTAATGAGGTAGCCAGACATGACGAAGAAAAGATCAACTCCCGAGTGGCAGAAAGCCATAAGGCGAGCATAAATGGAATCCATGATGTTATGAGAAAACACATAAGAACCATGATAAAAAATCACCATTGATGCTGCAATGCCTCTAATGCCATCAAGTTCCAATTGATGACGAGAAGCGACGAACGATTTTGCCGCAGATGCTTCGCAAGTTTTGCTCGAATCTAAAATCAGTGTTTCAGAGAGGTTCATTGTGATTGGGGTAGAGTTGAATGATGTGATTAAGACTAAGTATAGCTCTTTTGTGCTTTCATGGGATAGAATAGTTTTCAAGAGACGCGGGGTGTAAGTGCCTTTGATTTAGCTCAGGGAAAAAAAATGGCTAAACCGTTTTTGATTTTCGATTTAGATGACACTCTCTTTGATTCTGAAGCAGCTTACGCTTATTCGCTGAAGTCCATTGGAATAAATCCGGATTCGACCGATTATCAAGAGGCTCGTAAAAAGGTGAAGAGTCGGCTCGGTGAAGGACACGTGAGTGCAAGAAATAGAATTTTGTATTTCAAACAGATGCTTGATCAAAAAAGTCAGTATTCTCCCAATCGAGTTTTAGAGCTCATGGATAAGTATGAGACTTGTTTAAGTGAGCACATCAAAAATCAGTGGGTCATGTTAGGAAGAAAACATTTATTCCAAAATAGCCTTAAGAATATACCCAAAGTGATCATCACTAATGAAAATTTAAGAACTCAAGTCATTAAACTCAATGCCATCGATCCTGACGGATCTCTGTTCCCTTACGTTATTACTTCGGAAGAAATGGGTAGAGAGAAACCCCATTTGGCACTTTTTCAGCAAGCGGCTGAAATACTGGGGGCGGAACCGAACGATGGCATTATGGTCGGCGATAGTCTTGAAAACGATATCCGTCCTGCCATTCAACTTGGAATGAGAGCATATCTTACGACAGAGTTCCGAAATTTGGGCCATCACCAAGATATTCCTAGAGAGATTCAAGTTGTAAATCGCCTTCAGGATTTGGAAAGATTGTTTCATGAGTGACCGAATAAAAAAAGAGTTGAGCCAACTTTGTCAAAAAGTGGGCACCAGAGTTCCTTTGTGGACACAAGGAGCTGGAGGGAACATCTCTATTAAAGATCAAGCCTCTTTGTGGATCAAAGCGACTGGGCACCGTCTAGATTCTGTAACCCCCACATCCGGAATCGCGCAGGTGAATTTTAGAAAAATGGCCGAAGTTTTAGAGGAGGCTTCATGGAGTGAAGAAACGGCCGAACAGAATTATGCCGATCTGATACATGAAACAACGGCACAGGGTGCAGGTTTGGGTCGAGCCTCTATGGAAACAGGCTTTCACGCACGATTAAATTCTCTTTATGTGATGCATTTTCACTCGTTGGTTTCGCTGCTGTTGTCCCATGAGTTTAAAAAGAATAAAACTAAAGTCTCCTCGTGGTTAAAGTCCCAAACAGATTTGAGTTGGGTCATGATTGAGCCGTGTCGACCGGGGTGGGTTTTGTCGAAAAGAGTTTCAGGAAGCTCTTCAATCTATTTTTTAGAATGCCACGGAATCATTTTGCAGGGCGAAAATGGTGATATTCTTTCTAAATGGGCCGAGATTGAGAAAAGTTTTTGCCGTGATTTTAATTATCATGAGTTAGGTGAAATCCTAAATTCAAATGTCGAATTCCGAGAGATGTTTAAGGAATACGGTTTAAAAGCTATTCCCAAGAGATGCTTTTTTCCGGATATCGCAGTTTTTGAAGAGAGATTAAACCGTTGCCTTAAAAAAGAGAGTTCCGGCCTAGCATTTTTCCCAATAGAAACCATTGAAACAGATAGAGATATGGCAGAGCTTTGGCTTGCAACTCAGTTGCTTTATAAGTTTTGTCCTCAATTTGAAGAGTTCCCGTTTGAGATCGCAAGGGATTTGAAAAATCTCCCAACAGAGAAGTTGAGAAGACAGAAAGAACTCTCATATGGATCCTAAAATTCAATTGCTCATCCCAATGTCAGGGCAGGGACGTCGATATCGGGATGCGGGTTATAAGGAACCCAAACCTCTGATACCAGTGAATGGGATACCCATGATTTCTCGATTGCTTGAGAATTTTCCCGAGAGTTGGCCTACCGCTTTCGTGATGGCCGATAACCACCGAGACACTGAGCTTCCTGCACTGCTTTTTAAAGAACGGAAAAACGGGAAACAAGTTTTTATTGAAGAGCATAGTCTGGGACCAGGGTTCGCAGCTCTTAAAGGTTTGGAGTTACTCGACATCGAGAAACCCATTCTTCTTAGTTATTGCGATTACGCTATGGTTTGGGATTCAGCTCGGTTTTCCCAATTTGTGAGAGATTCCAATTGTGACGCTTGTGTGATTTCCTACCGAGGATACCATGCGCACTACCGAAGCCCGTTGCCGTATGCGTATTCAAAACTTCAAGGGGAACGAGTGATTGAGGTCAAAGAGAAGGGCTCGTTTACTTCTAATCGCGAGAACGAGTTTGCCTCATCGGGAGGGTATTATTTTAAAAGTGGAAAACTTCTAAAAGAGGCGATTGAGTTTCAGATGGCTCAAAAGCTTGAGCTTAATGGTGAGTTTTACTCAAGCCTCACGGTCGAGGCACTTCTTAGAATGAACCCACAAGCCCATGTTCGTGTTTTTGAGATACCCGCTTTTTTTCAGTGGGGAACACCCGAGGATCTTAAAATTTTTGAGTATTGGGAAAGAACGTATAAAGCCTATAACCGAGTGACAGGCTTAGCTCGGCCCGAAGTTTCTCAAGTTCTTATGCCAATGGCCGGATTAGGTAGTCGCTTTTCAAAAGTGACTGAAGTGCCTAAGCCCTTTATCCATGTTGCTGGAACTCCAATGTATCAGAGAGCTTTGGATAGTTTACCTAGAGCGGAAAAAACTGTGGTCGTTTCTTTGGAATCGGTGAAGGACCATCTCAGAACAAATACAGAGGATGCAGTGTTTTTAAAAACGACACCTGCGGGACAAGCGCTCTCTACAGAAGCGGGGCTCAACCTCATTGATCGTAAGAAAGATGTGTTTGTGAGTTCTTGCGACCATGGCATTGTTTTAGAACCCTCTCTTTGGGCTGAGTTTAGAAAATCACCCGATTGCGAGGCCTCGATTTTTACAATCAAGGGTTTTCCGGGCGCAGCTGCACGACCTCAGGCGTTTGCTTATGTTGAAACTGATAAATTTGGAAAATTTCCCGAGGTCAAAAAAGTCTCAGTAAAAGCGCCTTTATCCAATGAGCCCACCAAAGACTCCCTGCTAGTGGGAAGTTTCTGGTTTGAAACGGGGGAAATTTTACGGTTTGGGATTGAGCAATTGAAGAAAAAAGAAAAGCTAGTCAATGGTGAACTCTATTTAGATTCGATTTTTGAATTGTTGATTGAGCAGGGAATCAAAGTAAGAGAAGTCCCTTTAGAGGGCTATTTGTGTTGGGGAGATCCTGAATCTTTGGCAGAAGCTTTATACTGGCACGAAGTATTTTGTGGAGTACGAATTCAGAAACGAGAACAATTTCCAGGGGTGAAATAGTCATGCTTGAGTTTCAGCTGGTTTTACCTTGTTATAACGAATCGAAATCTCTTCGAGTGTTGGTTGAGCGTGCTCGTAACGCAGCTATCGAAGCGGGATATGATTCTTCTCGGTTTAAACTTCTTCTTGTCGAAAACGGGAGTCTAGATGACTCGAGTCGAGTTTTAGAGGAACTTGAGAAGACAGACTTAGCTTCGTGGTTCACTAAAGTTATCATTACAAAGAACCAAGGTTATGGCTATGGTGTTCTCGAGGGGTTAAAAGCAACTGAGGCTCCCGTTGTCGGGTGGTCTCATGCCGATCAGCAATGTGATCCTAAAGATGCTTTTATTGCTCTACGCAAATTAAAAGATCACAAAGAGGGGAAGTGCCTTGTAAAAGGGGTGAGAAGTGGCAGGAATTGGAAAGATAAATGGGTGACTTATGTTTTTGAGTTTTTAGCCCGAGTCATTTTAGGTATTAAAACTAAAGAGTTAAACGCTCAACCTAAAGTATTCCATCGCTCCTTAGTAGATTCATTGAGTGCTGCCCCAAGAAATTTTGCCTTCGACCTGTATGTGCTTTACTGCGCGATAAAGTCTCACTATCGGGTTCTAACTATTCCCGTCTTATTTCCCCCGAGAGTTCATGGAGTTTCGAATTGGGCTTCGACGTTTTTAGGTCGATATAAAACGATTCTGGGTATGGTACAGTATATGTTCCAGCTTTCTAGAACCCAAGGACGAGTATGAGACAGCTTCTAAGAAGTCGCCTTTTTTGGTGGGGCTTGTTACTTCGTGTTGGTTTAATGCCCTTTTTTGGTTCTCTGTACTTAAAGGAACTGTTTATCCCGTTTATCGATACGGCGTTGCTAAATCCAAGTGTCAACCCTTGGTCTTTATCGCCCGCCCATTTCTTTCCCTATGGGAGTTTTCTTTTTACAGTTTTATGGCTCCCCAAATGGATAGCGTTTAACATGTTTGGTTTTATGAGCTTGGGAGATACCCCCTTAAGCTTAATCACCATGAAACTTCCACTCTTAGTAGCTGATGTTTTTCTGCTTTGGGGACTCATGCGAATTTCTGGTGAGCGGCGAAAGTCTCTATTTCTTCTTTTTTGGTTTAATCCAGTCACTATCTACATCAGTTACATTCATGGTCAGCTTGATGTCGTGGTGATGACTCTTTGTTTTTTTGCTCTCATATCCCTCATTCAAAGGAGGGTGTTAACTTCAGCAGTTTTAATGGCCTGTAGTACGCTGGCTAAATTTCATGTCGTCATATTAGCTCCGTTTATTATCGCGTACTTGTGGCATAAGGATTTTGCAAAAAAAGCGGTTGTGAATATTTCTACTTGGCTGTTAGTCTGGGGACTCTTTTCGGCGATCGGTTTTTTGCCGGTTTATGAAGCAGGAAAGTTTTTTTACGCAAGTACAACTTCTCCCGAAGCGCTAAGAGTTTTTGCAGCCCATCTTAATTTCGGTTCAGGGCAAGTGATTTACTTAGGTGTTTGTATTGTGCTTGCAGTATTGGGGCGACTTTGTGTATCTGCGAGGATAACCGATCAAGGTCTTATTTTTGGGGCAGCAGTTCTTTTCGGTTCCCTTCTTATTGGGACAAGTTCAATGCCGGGTTGGTATTTTTGGGTTATCCCCTTTTTCTGCCTCTTTTTTGCAACCTACCTCAATGTTTCGAGAACTCTCTTTTGGGGATTTCACATCATCTATTTAGTAAATTTTGTAGTGATTCCCAAGTATGGAATGAAATTCGGAACTTTGGTGCCCGGAGTTGTTTTCACGCTCCTGCAAACGTCGATGGCAGGTATCTTGATTGCCATTTGGAAACTTGTTTTAGAAAGAGAAACCCAACTGCAGGGTCGAGCCCGTCCCTTGCTTCTTGGAATTGCCGGTAACAGTGGTGCCGGAAAAAATCATTTGAGCCAGATTTTTAAAGATCTTTTCACACCGAGAAATACAGTCGTCGTGGAAGGCGATGATTACCATAAGTGGGAAAGAAGCCATCAGAAGTGGCAGGAGTATACTCACTTAAATCCCAAAGCGAACCATTTATCGACGATGGCTAATCATGCGCTACAGCTTGCAAAAGGAACGACGGTCTTAAAATCCCATTATGATCATGCGACTGGAAGGTTCACTGAAGCTAAAGAGATTAAGCCTACCAAAACATTGATTGTGCAAGGGCTTCATACCCTTTATTTAAGGGGATTAAGATCTAAATTCGATCTCAAAGTTTTTATTGAGCCGCACGAAGTAGTTCGTTTTGCTTGGAAATATCAAAGAGATGTCAAAGAAAGAGGACATCAACCTCAAAAAGTGATCGAGAGCTTCCGGAGTCGTGAGAAAGATTCTATTCAGCACATAGCCCCACAAAAAGAATTTGCGGACTGGGTGATTCAGTACATTCCTGATAAAGAAATAACTCAGGAAGAGGTCATGGCTGGTGCGCCCATTAACTATCTTGTGCGTTATACGTTTTGGAATGATGCCCCGATAGGAAGACTTCTCAAAGCCCTGCAAGAAATTGCGGGGTGTCATATTAGCTTTGAAGTTTCTCCCAATGATATTAATCGAACACTCGTAGAGATTAAAGGCTGTCCCAGCGAAAATGAAATTAAGCAAGTAGCTAAAGCTATCTTTCCCAATTTGAGATCTATCACGAGAGCTTTCAAATCTCCCCACTGGCGAGGTGGGCTCGACGGATTACATCAATTGACAGCACTGACTCTATTGTCTGCTCTAGGCACTGAGGAATTCGCCTGATGAATCGCATTTTTTTAAAACATCGAGTAAATTCAATTCAAGAGATCTCACAACTCGATAAAAAATGGGGTGTCGAGATTGATTTAAGAAGTAGCGTTCAAAAACAGGGAGCTTTGCATCTTTCCCATGATCCATGGGTGATGGGAGATGATTTTGAGCAGTGGATTAAAGAATACAAAAGACAAGCTATACAAGGCCCCATCTGGTTAAACACCAAAGAAGACGGTCTTGAGAGTCGAATTGAAGAGTTGATGGAACAGTATGAGATTCGGGATTACGTTTTCCTCGATACAGTTCTTCCGACGTTAGTGAAGAAGACTCAATTTGAAAGTAAAACTAGGTTTGCCATTCGATATTCAAAATATGAGCCCGAAGAGTTTGTAAGTTGTTTTCTGGGTAAAGCAGACTGGATTTGGGTTGATTGTTTCCAAGGTGAGCCGGTAACCATCGAGCCTATCAAAAAACTAAAAAGGCATTTCAAAGTTTGTCTTGTGAGTCCGGAACTCCACGGAAAAAAACTGTCTGAAAATATCAAAAAGTTTGTAGAGCTGTTTGAACTTGCCGATGCGGTTTGTTCCAAGGAACCTAAACTTTGGGAACGAATAAAATATTAAATAGCGCGTTAAAAAAATCCCTTCATCATCCTTCTAAAGTTGTCGATAAAAACGGTAGATAACCGCTTTTCGATCTCAAGGAGGAGATTTATGCGCTGCTTAAGCCTTCTTATCTTTTTAGGTCTTTTTACCATCGCTTCTAAAACAAATGCATTTGATTCGAGATATAAAACCTTCTCAGAAAGCTCTGTAAAAAAATGCACATTGGCGCAGAGTAAAAAGCCCAGCGTGAATATTTGCATCACGGGGCAAGCAACTCCCGCAGATCTCACAAGAGCAAAACAGTGGGCTGCAAGAGCAAGTCTTACTTGGCTACGAGCCATGAAAGTATTAGACAAACAAGTGACTCGCCAGATCGTCTTTACTTGTGAAGACAAGCATTTAACTATCAATTTAAAACCAGGGGGAGGAACTTCCTTTGCTTCTCCGAGCGTGACAACGATCTATTTGACGAGACCCTATGGCACTTGGACTCATGAGCTTGGACATGCACTTGCGGGCCTCAGCGATACTTATCAAGGTGGAGCTGGTAAGTGTGGTAGCCAGCCTCAATCGCTCATGTGTTGGGGGGCTTATGGCCCAAGAGCTAATCCAGAAGAGTGGAGCACTCTTTGGCCCGATGATATCAAAGGTGTTCAGGCCAATTTCAAAAAAGTATTCCCTGGAAATTTTGAAAGCCCTGATTGGGCGTCATCAGTGGAGCTCGAGAAACCCCTTGCTCTTGAAGAGCCATGGCCTAGTAAAAATATAAATGACCCAGAGCCTATTTTAAAAGATGACCGAGTAGTTTTGATGAAAGGACCTGCTTCGGAGATTGACTACGACGAAGATACGGAAAGTATTGATCTGTAATAGTTTTTATTTAGGTCGGGGAGCGTTCATACGCTCTATGAGAAGTGCATGCTGATCGGGTGTTAGAAGGTTCGTAATTTCACTGCGCATTTGCTTAAATAACTCGGTGAGTTTTGCATACAATTCGGATTCTTTTTTAAGTTGGTCCGGAGTCGAGGCCATCGCTTTCTCCATGACAACGCGAGCTGCTTTCCCTGCTAACTTCTTTTTTCGAATAGTCTCAAAAGCTTTGAATTTGGCCTCTTTCTGTTTTGGAGAATAGATTTCATCGATAGCCGATTTAAGTTCTTTGATTTTGGGTGCATATTTAGCATCAATAGCCATGAGGGCTTTTCTTTGGGATCCTGTCGGAGGGATGCCAAACGGCATACGAGCAATTTCAGTTTTTAGCTCTCCTGTGTCTTCCCATCGATTCTGTAAGAAAAGAACGAGCCCAATAATCGAAACAACTGCAATGATAACTAAAATGATTTTTTGCTTTTTGGTCAGCATAAAAAACTTATCGCCCTCGTAAAGCGTTTTTTTGAGCTTCGGTTAGTACAGTTAGAATTTCTTTTTGCATTTGGTCTTGCAATGCTCTTAATTCGGCTTGAGTTTTAGCCTGTTTTTCTTTCTGTTCGGCTGTTAAGCCCATCGCTTTTTCAATCGCTTTGGTTACTTCCGGCCCTCTTTCTACGTTAGCTTTTTTAAGTTTTTCTACCTCAGCAGCGCGAGCTGCCAGTTGTTTTGGTGTGATAATATTTCGTTGGATTTCTCTTAGCTCAATTATTTTAGAGGCATATTTGTCGTCGATGGCTTTTAATTGCGGTATTTGAGTTTCAGTGATTAAAATTTTGTCTGGAAATGTGATAAAGCGGGTCCCCAAATTCTCTCGAGTGGCCACAATGCCGCTAGGCTGAAGCTGTTTGTAAACGAAAAGAGCTACTAAGTAAAAAACTAGGGCGCCAACAATTATAAGAACATGTTTCTTTTTCATAACAAAATGGTAAACGACTTAGATCTCAAATGCAAATGGCCATCAACTAAAGCCCGTTAGGATTTTTTGAGCCTCTCGATTATCAATTCAAAATCACTGAAAGGGCGAGCCCCGCTTAAACTTACTCCGTTGATGTAAAATTTGGGCGTGCCTCGTACGCCCAGTTTTTGACCCTCATCCATGTCTTTTTTGATGATCGCTTTCACTTTGTCCGATTTTAAATCGGCTTTTAGACGAGCCATGTCGACTCCGAGCTTTCGAGCTGTTCGATCGAGAAACTTTTCTTTTTCTGTTTTAAATGCTTCTTGATTTTTAAAGAGCTCATCGTGAAAGAGATAGGCTTTTTTGGAGCTTTGAAGGGCGATAGCTTCAAAATATTCTGCGGCTGGCATCGCAAGCGGGTGAAATGGAAGAGGGTAGTGTTTAAAAATAAACTTCACTTGATCGCCGTATTTTTGTTTAACTTCAGTTAAAGTATCAGCACCTCGTTTGCAAAAAGGGCATTCGAAGTCGGAAAAAACGACTATGGTGATAGGTGCGGCTTCTTTTCCTGAAATAGCCCTCGTTGATTCAATTTCAATCTTTGTGGGATTCTTAAATTCCTCTTCTCTTTGAGCAGCTTCCTGTTCGCGACTGAGTCGCTCCATTGCTTGGCGTCCTTTTGCATTGATTCTTTGGAACGCTGGCGCAAATTTGTCGGCATTTTTTTCCATGGCTTCGATGAGAATATCGGGGTTATTTTCTAGAAGGGTTTTTAGAGAATCCCGACTCGTGCAGCTTGTGATTAAAATGAGAACTAAAAGAGCAAGAAGATTAAGGGCGCGCATGGTGTGTGCCTCCATGAGGAATTGGGGTTAAAGCCTTAATACTGAATAGTAAATTATAGAGCTAGGTGAATGAAAGGCAAATCTAATTAAAGCTCTACGGTTGAAAGTCTTAAAAAGTTAGGAGGGAAGCGGATTAAGGAATATTTGTGGCGCTGCCCCAACCGCCTCCTATTGCGCCGCCATCGCTGCAGTAGCAAATTCCTTCATAAATTGTAGCACAAGATAGATGATAATAATCACAAAGGCTATAACACTCGCTCTCATCAGAAGTGATCGATACGTCCATATGATAGCCTGAGCAGGTGTAACCAATCTGCCAACCTCCGCCACCCATGGTTGTGGTGGTTGTTGTGGTTGTTGTTGTTGTGTTGCAAGAGCCGGAGACACACTCTAAGGAGTTGTTTGTGTCGCATTCCTCGTTGGACATACAATTTGCATACAATCCGCCGCAAGAGTAGTTCGAACAATTGTTGTAAGTGCACTCTGAGTTGCTAATGCATGAACCACCTGGGGAGATGAGATACTCACAATTGCCTTCGTTACAGTATGACCCCCAAGCACACTGTTCGTTAGAAGAACAAGACGCATAAATTCCGCCGCAAGAGTCGTTCGAACAATTGTTGTACAAACATTCGTAGCTCTCTTGGCAGGAATCACCTGGGGATAGAAAACCCATGATCGTAGTGGTAGTAGTAGTCTCTCCAGTGGTGGTGGTGTTACAAGAGCCAGCTACACACTCCAAGGAGTTGTTTGTGGCGCATTCCTCGTTGGACATACAATTTGCATTCAATCCGCCGCAAGAGTAGTTCGAACAATTGTTGTAAGTGCACTCTGAGTTGCTAATGCATGAACCACCTGGGGGGAGGAGATAGTCACAATGGTTTCCGTTACAGTAGGACCCCCAAGCACACTGTTCGTTAGAAGAACAAGACGCATTAAATCCGCCGCAAGCGTAGGTCGAACAATTGTTGTACAAACATTCGTTGCTCTCTTGGCAGGAATCACCTGGGGATAGAAAACCCATGATCGTAGTGGTAGTTGTAGTCTCTTCAGTGGTAGTTGTAGTCTCTTCAGTGGTAGTTGTAGTCTCTTCAGTGGTAGTGGTAGTGGTGGTGGTTTGATAGAGATAAGTTCCAATAGGAGCGCAATCGCTACCCGAACCATTTGAAGCACGGGCATAGATTTCAGTAGAAACACCTTCGGTCAGAGTGATCGCAACTGGCATTGAGCTCATCCAGTATCCTGCACCCGAGGAATTAATACTCATCGACTGGCCTAGAGGCGCCGTACAACTAGGATTACTATAGAAATAAGCTGTAGTCTCCACATTGTAATTCAGCGTTTGGATATTCACAGTGTTGTCAGAATCCGAAGTGTATGAGCCGGTATTGGGTGGGTTGATAGTTCCATTGGTTCCAAATTCGACATAACCTGAGAGGAGCTCTGGCACAGCTATGGTGGTCGTAGTGGTAGTTGTAGATGTAGATGTAGATGTAGATGTAGATGTAGATGTAGATGTTGTGTCGGTCGTGGATGTTGTGTCAGTCGTAGCTGTTGTGTCAGTCGTAGATGTTGTGTCGGTCGTGGATGTGGTG
>Ga0214923_10002128_pt1 | contig 26948 bp, 13 predicted proteins | sample LL1510_MetaG_FD_177993 | JGI IMG/M metagenome (GOLD analysis project Ga0214923, IMG submission 177993) | Freshwater microbial communities from Lake Lanier, Atlanta, Georgia, United States - LL-1510 | ecosystem: Environmental > Aquatic > Freshwater > Lake | place: USA: Georgia | collected...
CGTGAGATCACCGACTGGCTGTCGCGGACGCTCGCGTTCGTGGAACAGGCCGGCCGGCAGCGGCGGTTTTTCCTGGGCCGCCCCTTGGGTGATTCCGCTCCCGGCGGCACCACGGTTCTGAATGCGTTCTACGGCGACTGGAACACTGCCCGTCATGCCCGCGGCCTGAGCGGCGCGACGGAGGCAGACCCGTACCAAGCGGGCTGCTCGGTCGTAAACGTGCTCAATGACGACAACCCCTACGCCTTCCATCCCGGCGGCGTCGGGGCGGTGATGGGCGACGGCCGCGTGACGTTCATGACGGACGGAATCGACGCGGCGGTCTTTGGGGCGCTCGTCAGCCGAGACGGCGGCGAGGCGGCAGCGGGGCCACGAGAATAAGACGGCGACATGAACAACCGTCGGCACAATCCATGCCCATAGGCATACCCCGACCCGACAAAGTTGTTGCCCTCCTTGAACCTTGCGACTACCCTCCGAACAAACGTCGGGCTGGGTTGCCCCGTGGGTCGCCTGCCTTGCCGCGGATCACGTCACGTTGGAGGTCTTTTCGATGGTCCGTTTCTTCCGCGATGCCGGTCTCCCATCGCGTCGCTCCCGCGAGGCCGCGAGGCAGCGTCGCCGGAGTGAGCGTGCGAGTGATCTGAAGCTCGAGTCGCTCGAGCCGCGGCTGGCGCTCGCCTCCGTGGCGGGGATTCTCGACACGACGCCGCCGGTAGTCCGGTCGGTGTCGCTGCCCGCGGCCGGCACCTACGGCACGGGCAGTGATCTGAGCTTCAAGGTCAGGTTCAGTGAGCCCGTGCGCGTCGTCGGCAACCAGTCCGACGTGTTTCTGCCCGTCGAAGTCGGCTACGCCCTGCGCGAGGCGCAGTACGTGTCGGGCAGCGGCACCAGCTCGCTCACCTTCCGGATGAACGTCGCCGCGAACGACCGCGACACCGACGGCATCAGCCTCGGCAGGGTGAACTCGGCAGCCGTCCGCGACTTCGACTTCGCGGCCAATCGAATCCAGGACCGGGCCGGCAACCCGGCGAGCAATGCGATCCCGGCCGTGAACACGAGCGGCATCCGCGTGGATGCCACCGGCCCGGTCGTGACCTCCCACAGTGGCTTCATCACCAAGGGCCGGCAGGTGTCGCTGCAGGTGACCTTCGATGGCCGCGTGACCGTAGCCGGCAAGCCGCGGGTGCCCGTGACGATCGGCGGACAGACCCGGTCGCTGGCGTACGTCTCCGGCTCGGGAACCTCGACACTCACCTTCGCGATCGAGGTGCCGCGAGGGGCGTCGGTGGCGAACCCGGTGTTTCGTGGCGTCAACGGCCTGCCCGGGGAAGTGATTCTTCTGCCTGCGGGCGCGAACCTCAGGGACCGCTTCGGCAACGCCGTCACCCCGATCGGCGGTGACTTCGGCGAGACCTACAAGGCCGCCAACGGCACCCGCGTGGTCGTGATCGGCACCCACTTCGAGAAGCTCACGTTCGGGAAGCTCGACAGCATCTCGCAGGACGACCTCAACACGATCCTGAATGACGAGCAGCGGGGCTTTCTGAATGACGGCGACGCCGAATACCTGAAGGACTACGCGCCGCCGGTGTTCAGGTCGGCGAAGAACGAGGTCGATCTCTACCGGGTGGCCTACCGCTCCACGATTCCGGAACAAGGCAACCGCCCCACCGTGGCCTACGGTCTGGTGGCGATTCCCAAGGGGGCGACAGGCTCGCTGCCGCTGGTCTCCTATCAGCACGGTGAACTGCTCCTCAAGGAGTCGGCTCCCTCCCAGGCCTTCTCCTGGGACAAGACCGACGACAGAACGCTGGTCAGGTACGGACTCACCCAGAAGCAGCTCTACGATTCCGCCTACGAGACTCGGCTGAACGTCGCTCAGTTCGCCGGGAATGGCTATGCCGTGATCGCCGCCGACTCGTTTGGCCTTGGCAACTCGGTCGAGCTCGACAGCTTCCTGGCCAAGCAGAGCGGCCAGCAGTCCCATCTCGACATGCACGCGGCCTCGCAGAAGCTGCTCCAGAGCCTGGGACTGACTGCCGACAAGCTCTTCTTGAACGGCTGGTCGACCGGCGGGCTCGCCACGATCGCCTTCCAGGAGGCGCTCGAGGCCAAGGGCGTGAAGATCGACGGCGTCTCGACGGCGGCTGCGCCCTCCGACCTCGAGATGTTCGTCAACCGGATGATCTTCAATCCGCGGCCGTATTCCGAAACGACCGTGCCGGATGGCCCGTGGAATGTGGCGATTCCGCAGCTCGCGGCCTTCTCGCTCGGCGCCTATGGCCGGAAGCCCGGCGCGGCCCTCGAACTCTTCGGCGGCAACTACGACTTCGCGCGGAAGTTCTTCATGCGGGAGTTCGAGACGCTGCCTGAGTTCACGTTCCAAGAAGACATCCGTAACGACAGGGTGCCCGTCATGACGATGGACGGCGTCACCCGTTCGGCCGCGCCGGCGCAGTTCATCGCCGATCGCCTCCGACAGGATGCCGGCGCCTTCTCGCGGACGGCGTTTGCGGGCCTCATTCGCGATGCGGGAGTCGGATCCACCGGCCTCGCGAGCGACATGCAAACCTACTACGGCCTCGCCGACGAGATCGTGCCCGAATCAGTAGCGACCATCGTCGGCACGCGGCAGGCCGCCACCTTCGGCAAGACGAACCTCCAGCTCGTGCCGCTCGACGATGCCAGCCACCGAGGCACCTTGCTTAACGCCGCCTACGGGCAGCTTCGCTGGTTCGATATCCAGCGCGGCGCGATTCCCTCGGGGATCGTGGGCTCGGTCAACCCCGTCACTGGAGCCCCTGCGGCCGTCGAGAACCTCGTCGCGACGCCGGCGGGCACCGGAGAGCTCCTCCTCGAGTGGTCGCCGTCGGCGGGAGCGACCTGGTACGACGTCTACGTCAACGGCCAGAAGACGATCACGGCGGGTACGCCGCTCTGGTTCTTCGACAAACTCGATCCGCGCACCAGTTACACCTTCAGCGTGGTGCCCAGAAATGCCTCAGGCAGCGGGCCGGAGACGAAGGTGGTTTTCGGGCCGGCGACGGTCGTCGACATGAGAGAGAGCACTCCCTCTAATAACGTTGTGGGCGGCCAAAAAAGAGCAATGACGACCGGCTTGGATGGATCACTATGGGTCGCATCCCGATACACGGAGGACGTGACTTTTCTTCAGCAGATTGTCAAGAACGCGGCTGGGACATGGACGGCTCAATCGCCGATTTGGGTCGAGAAGCCGATAGCTTTGACCACTGGTCTTGACGGCTCGATTTGGGTCGCCGGCATGCCTACTGATCAACACCCCGACCAGGGGACCGTTCAACGGATCGTGCAGGAAAACGGCAGTTGGGTTCGAAAAGAAGTCATCACGGTCGATAAATGGCCCCGAGGCATAACCACCGGCATTGATGGCACGATCTTTGTGGTTTCCCGCACCAGTTCCGGTTCTTCGCCAGCTCCGGGGTCCGTTCAACGAATCGTACAGGATCAGAACGGTAACTGGTTCGTGCAAGGTGAGCCCATCCCGGTCGATCAGGATCCGTGGGCGATAACCGCGGGCCAAGACGGCTCGATCTGGGTCGCCTGTAAACCGGGGACTAATGGAGGGTCCGTTCAGCGGATCGTCAAGTTCGAGGATGGAACATGGAACGTGCTCGGCGCGGCGCTGACGGTCGACAATGACCCCTGGTCGCTGACAACGGCGGCGGACGGGTCGATCTGGGTGGGTTGCAGGCCCCATTTTGATGATGGTCCGGGCAGCCTCCAGCGAATCGTAAATGAGAATGGACAGTGGTTCGTGAAGGGATCAGCGATCAGCGTAGATGGGACTCCGTATTTACTGACCGCGGGCCCGAACGGGTCGATCTGGACTGGTAGTAAATCTAACGGTACTGTCCAGCAGGTCGTAAATGAGCGAGGGACGTGGTTCGTTCAGGGCGATCCGATAAACATCGGAGGCGTCGTGGGACTGACCACCGGCGTTGACGGCTCAATCTGGGCAGTGAAGGGTCGCCAAAAAAATTTCTTACCAGACCAGAAGATGACGGTTCAGTTGTGGACGAACCCCGTCCCCCCGACCGACCTGAAGGTCACTCCCGGCCCGCACGAAGGCATGGCCACGCTTTCCTGGAAGGCGCCCGCGGCCAACGGCGGCACGCCGGTCACGTCCTACACGGTGACGGCCCGTCAGGGAGCCACGATCAGAAGATTCCCAAATTGGGACGACACCGCGTATCGGGTCACCGGGCTCGATGTCAGCAAGGGCCCGGTCTACTTCACCGTCGCCGCCAACAACTTCGCCGGCACGAGCCCCGTCGCCACGCTGCTCATGGGGCAGGACGGCCGGGTGATCGACACCACGAGTCTGACCACCGGCATCACGACCGATGGCACGTGGATCCTCGGCGATGGCTTCGACACCCTTGGCCAGACCTATTCCTGGGAGGCGCTCGGCAGCGGCAAGCCTGTCCCGTTTGGCAACGTCGCCTTTAACTTCGGGTTGCCCAACCAGCCCCATACCATCATCGCCAAGGGCCAGACGATCCCGGTCCCGCAGGGCGACTACGGCTCGGTCAACCTCGCCGGCGCGTCCGTGTATTACGGCGCCCAGCCGAACCTGACTTTTACGCTGAACTACACCGACGGCACGACGGGCACCTGGACCCAGTCGATCAGCGACTGGGCCAACCCGCTGAACTTCCCCGGCGAGCAGTCCCTGGCCTTGTCGTATTACAACCGGAACGATGCCACCAAGGGCCAGCAGTCGGTGAATGTGTACGGCTACAGCCAGACTCTCGAGAAGGGCAAGACCCTGGCGAGCATCACGCTGCCGAACAACCCGAATGTGAGATTTCTGGATATCCAGATGGGCCGTTCGGCAACGACGACCGGCGTCGTCGTCGACGGCTCCCGGTTCGTCGGCGGCTTGGACGGCCAGGGCAACGCCTACTCCTGGGAGGCGCTCGGCAGCGGCAAGGCAATCCCGTTTGGCAAGGTTGCCTTCGACGTGGGGGCGCCCAATCAGCCTCACGCGATCGCAATGGCGGCCCAGACGATCGCGGTGCCGCAGGGCAACTACCGCACGCTCAACCTCGCCGCCACGGCCGTGAACGGCCCCCGGCAAGACCGGCTCTTCAAGCTCCTCTTCACCGATGGATCGACTGACTCCTGGGTGCAGTCGATCAGCGACTGGGCGAGCCCGCAGAACTATGCCGGTGAGACGAAGATCGCCACCATGGACTATCGCAACAAGGGCGACGGCACCAGGGATTCGCGGTCGGTGTATCTCTACGGCTACAGCCGCGCGATTCCGCAGGGCAAGACACTGAAGAGCGTCACGCTGATGCAGACCGACGCCAGAGTAAAGATTATCGACATCAAAATGGGCACCTGACCGGCTGTTCGCCCTCCCCAATCCCTTATCGGCGTGTTCAATGACCTCTTCAGTCAATCCCTCACTCAGGACCAAGCCCATACTTTCACACAGTTTTCTGACAGGTTTTGCAAACAAGAAGCGCGGCCGCCCTGCAAAGAGGAAATCCACGGTCGTTTTTGAAACACTCGAACCTCGCCTCGCTTTGGCCGGCGTTTCGAACGCCGATTCAAGCGTGGTGCTCGTCGACGCGGCCCTGCTGGCCGACATCCCGGCAGAGGAGCTCGCAAGCAGCCGCGTCATCGCCATCGACTCGCGCCGCGATGCCGTCGATCAGATCTCGACGGCGCTGGCCACGCTGTCGGAAATCGATGTCGTCCGCGTGATCTCGCACGGCGGCGACGGCAGCCTCAGCTTCGGCGACCAGCGGATCGACGCGACCACGCTCGCCACACGGGCCGACGAGATCGCCGGCTGGGGCAGAGCCCTGTCGGCCGGCGGCGACATGCTGCTCTATGGCTGTTCGGTCGCGAGCACAGGTGACGGCAGCCAGTTCGTCCGCACGCTGGCCGGCCTGACCGGCGCTGACACCGCGGCCAGCAGCAATCCCACCGGCTTCACCGGCGACGTCACGCTCGAGTTCCAGGTCGGCGACGTGACCCACGCGCCTCAGGCCACGACCGAGTGTTATGCCCAGGCCGGTGTCACGCTGTGCACGCGTGTCCTCTGGAACGACAACTCCATCGCCGTGCTTTCAGGTCGGAGTTATGACTGGTTCAAGGCACCGAACCCCCGAGCGGCTACGGATCCCAGGCTCCTCGTGATGCCGCGCGGCCTGCGGAAGTCCGGCGCGAATCTCGGGAGAGACGTGAAAGTCCCTGACAATCCCGCGACGTGGACCTCGCGGTATGGAAGCGTGGTGGTGGCCCTCGAAAACCTGGTCGTGTTTGACGGCATGAACGAGAAGGGGCTTGCAGCACATGGCCAGGCATTATCCAGTGACTTTGGGACTCGCGATGTGTCGCGCCAAGGCATCCAGGCGGGGCTGTTGGTGCCCTACATTCTCGACAACGCCGCCACGGTGACGGAGGCCCTCGCCCTGATCCCGGGAATTCAACCGGTTGGAATCACGGTAGACGGATTCGGGGGCGGCGTATCACTGATCATCGAAGATCGCCTGGGAAATTCTGCGGTCGTCGAATGGCGCAGCGAACCACCCCCGTCCGGTTCCACGCCCATTCCGGTGGCAGTGGCCGGCGGGGCGTACGTCTATCAAGGCCGGAGCGTTCGCGTCATGGCCAATACGGACCTTGCCACTGCCCAGGGAGAACTAAGAAATTGGCCGTTTGACGTGAATGATGCCACGCGGAACACCCCCATCCCCGGGAACGGCGGTCGCATTCCGCGCTTCGTCAGGGCTTCATTCTTCAGCTCTTTTCTCAGCACGACGTCACCCCGAACCCTTCTCGAGGCGCGAGCGACCTTGATGTCGGTCATGCGAAACGCCTCGAACCCGATTGCTGCGCCGGGAGATCTTGGAGGGCCGAATGACACGGGGGACGAGACCGACTGGCGCACGCTGTCCGATCTCACGAATCGCACCTACATCTTCGAAAATCCCCGTACGCTCGCCACCTTTAGGACCGAGCTCAAGCAACTGGACTTCCGACGTGCTGCAGGTGTGCGCGTGCTCGATCCGAGCAACGCCAACCTCCACGGCAACGTCACTCGACTCTATCGACCGTCGCGCGGCCCGGTGCCGGGAATGGTCCTGCAGACGGCTGGCCCGTACCCTGCGGGCCGTCGGTGACGACGACCTCATCCGCTAGAAAATCTCGGGCTCCCGCTCCGGCCCGCCCCGCTCCAGAAAACGGAAATCGCAGCCCCGGTCGGCCTGCGTCGTCTCATCGAGGAAGAGCCGCGTGTAGCCGCGGTCGGCCTTCGGCTCAGGTGGCTGCCAGGCCGCGCGGCGGCGAGCCAGTTCGGCGTCGTCCACGAGCAGCGTGAGGCTGCGGCCGGGCACGTCGAGCGCGATCCGGTCGTCGGTGGCGACGAGCGCGAGCGCCCCGCCGACCGCCGCCTCGGGCGCGACGTGGAGCACGCAGGTGCCGTAGCTCGTGCCGCTCATCCGCGCGTCGGAGATCCGCACCATGTCCCGCACACCCGCCTCTAAAAGCCGCTTCGGAATCGGCAGCATGCCCCACTCGGGCATCCCGGGCGCCCCGAGCGGCCCGGCATTTCGCAGCACGAGCACGTCGTCGGCCGTGATCGCGAGGGCCGGATCATCGAGCCGGGCCTTCAGGTCGGCCGGCGACTCGAACACGATCGCCCGCCCGGTGTGGACGAGCAGCCGCGGGTCGGCCGCCGTGGGCTTGATCACGCAGCCGTCGGGGGCGAGGTTGCCGCGGAGCACGAACGTGCCCCCGGCCGCCGAGACGGGCTCAGCCCGAGGGCGGATCACCCGCTCGTCGAGCACCTCGGCCCCCGCGATGTTGTCGCCGAGCGAGCGGCCGGTGACGGTGAGCGCGTCGGCGTGGAGCAGGTCGCGGAGCCGCTCGAGCACCGCCGGCAGGCCGCCGGCGTCGTGCAGATCCTCGGCCAGGTAGTCACCCGACGGCCGGATGTTGGCGATCACCGGCGTTCGCCGCGAGATCTCGTCGAACCGATCGAGCGCGAGCGGCACGCCCGCCCGGCCGGCGAGCGCCAGCAGGTGGACGATCGCGTTGGTCGAGCCGGCGAGCGCCATGTCGGCCGTGATCGCGTTGTCGAAGGAGGCGGACGAGAGGATCCGCGAGGGCTTGAGATCCTCCCACACCATCTCCACGATCCGCCGGCCGCAGGCGGCCGCCATGCGTTCGTGCGCGGAATGGACGGCGGGAATGGTCGAGGCACCCGGCAGCATCAAGCCGATCGCCTCGGTCACGGCCGCCATGGTCACGGCCGTGCCCATGGTCATGCAGGTGCCGGGCGTGCGGGCGATGCCCTCCTCGATCCCCCGCCAGGCACACTCCGACAGGCAGCCGGCCTGCCGCTCGGCCCAGAACTTCCAGACGTCGGTGCCGCTGCCGAGCCGCTGGTCGCGCCAGCGGCCGGCGAGCATCGGCCCCGCCGGCATGAAGATCGCGGGCAGATCGGCCGTGATCGCCCCCATCAACAGCCCCGGCACCGTCTTGTCGCATCCGCCCATCAGCACGGCGCCATCCACCGGATGGCACCGCAGCACCTCCTCGGCCTCGAGCGCGAGGAGATTCCGGTAGAGCATCGCCGTCGGCTTCATGAACATTTCCGAGAGCGAGATCACCGGGATCTCGACCGGGAAGCCCCCCGCCTGCCAGACGCCCCGCTTCACCGCCTGCACCCGCTGGGGAAAGTGGGTGTGGCACTGGGCGAGGTCGCTCCACGTGTTCAGGATCGCGATCACCGGCCGCCCCTCGGCCTCCTCGGCCGAGTAGCCCATCTGCCGGAGGCGGCTGCGATGGCCGAAGCTGCGGAGGTCGTCGGGCGCGAACCACCGCTGCGAGCGGAGGTCGGCGGCGGAGCGGCGCGGGGTGTTCATGACGGCCGCGATTCTACCGCCGCCCCCCGCTCCCGCTCCCAGGCGTCGCGCCAGGCCCGCCACTCGATCGGCTCGACCGGCAGCGTGGCGGACGGCCCCCCCTCGCCGGTCGTGGCGAAGTCGGCCCCCGAGAGGCAGTCGAGGCCCGCCACCGCGAACTCCACGAGCCGCCGTCGCTCCGGTGAGAGCCGCCCCAGCCACCCGGTGGCCCGCAGCCGCCGCCGGAGCGTGCCCCGCTCCTGACAGAGGTCGATCGTCAGGGGCTCCGGGGCGATCGAGTCGGCCGCGAGGTCGATCGACACCAGGTTGGTCGCCAGCCGCACGTCGGCGACGCGGACCGCGACGTCCCCGAGCGACCGCGTCCGACGCAGCAGGCCGAGGCACTCGTCGTCCACGAAGGCCGCGATGTCGTGGGCGAGCTCCGCCAGCTGCTCGCCGGCCCGAGTGGTGCCGATGGCGCGGTCCCGACCGCGGAGCTGCCGCCGCAGCTTCCCGAACAGCTTGGGGATCGTCCCCGAGTGAAACCCGGGCAGCAGCAGCAGCCGCATCGACTCGCCGTGCCGGCCCACCTGCACCGGGCGGAGGGTCGGCGGGCGGTTGGCGGCGTAGAGCCGCCAGTTTTCCTTCAGCTCCCAGGCGAGAAATCCGAACACGCCGGGAATCGTCGCGGAGATGAAGGTCACGGTCGTGAGCGCGAGGCCCCGCTCCATGCCGGTCGCCGCCGAGACGTTCGACGCCACCATCGGGATCATCGGCACGAGCAGCTTGTGCGAAACGGTGACGACCGGGAAATGCTTGATCGGATTGAGCTGCGGCTCGATCAGGAGCGTCACGCAAACCCGCACGAACCAGTCGATGCCCGACCAGAGTGTCGTCAGCACCGCCTTGACGGCGAGCGTCCCCCACGACTCGTCGCTGCGAAACCGGAGCTGCTCGTCGACGGCGTAGAGCGTGCCCTCGACGAAGTCGACGGCCCGGCGGAAGGTGTCCATGATCCAGGAGACGAGCCCCACGATCAGCCGCGCGTGGATCTGCTGCACCAGCCGCCCGAGGCCTTCGAGCAGCCGCTCCTGCACGGCGCGGCCGACGGGGGAGTTGAGACAGACCGCCGCCGTGGCGAAGAGCCAGACCGGCAGCCAGGGATTGCTCCGCGACAGCCAGCCGCCGGTATGCGGCAGCAGGAGCCAGCCGACCGCCGCCGCGACGAGCGGGCTCCAGAGATACCGCCGGAAGAGCCGCACCGGCCGGCTCTTCAGCAGCCGCTCGACGGCCGGCAACCGGAGGATGCTGCGGGGCAGCGTCAGAAACACCAGTTGGAGGCCCGCACCGATCGCCTTGAGCAACTCGACCACCGCCGTCCGGATCCCGGGCACGTGCATCAGCAGCCAGATGCAGACGCCCGTCGTGACCACGGCCGTGCGGCTGTAGATGTGCCAGGTCTGCCCCAGTGAATAGTGCGTGATCGCTTCGACGATGTGCTCCAGGCCACGCCATAGGATCCAGGCGCCGCCGAAGGGCAGCGCCAGGTGCAGCGTGATCGCCCGGCCCGCCGCCACGCCGAAGGCCACGGCGCTGAGCCGCTGCATGGCCTGCAGGTAGGAAGGTGCGGAACGATACGCCCCGTCGAGGGCGGCGGCGAGGTTGCGGTCGGCCCGCAGGAGCGCGTCGCCCGAGACGAGCTCCCCGATGCCCGCCAGGTCGGGCAGCTTGACCTGGCTGCGGGAGACGGCGTCGCGGACGCTGCCGAACGACTCGAAGCCCCGCTCGCAGATGTGGTCGAGCACCTCGTCGACGAGCTTGTCGAAGGCGGCCTCCTCCACGAGCGATCGGGCCACCAGGCCGGCATCCTCGAGCGCCGTCCGGACCGGGCCGCCCAGCCGGCTGCGGACGGCCGCTTCGCTGTGCTCCGTCGCCGCCGCGAGCAGGTCCGCCGCCCGGCTCGCCAGCGGTTCGGGCAGCCCGGCCGCCGGAAGCCGGCGAAGGGCCGCCGCCGCATGGCGGTGCACGAGCGCCACCCGCTGGCTCGGCAGCGGCCGGATCAGCGGCACGCGGCCCAGCGTGACCGCCCAGGAGAGCAACTGCGTGCGGAAGCTCGCGCGTTCGCAGTCGACGCAGATCTTCTGCAGGTCGTAGAGCAGCCGAGCCGCCTGCGACCAGGCGGAGCCGCCCGCCCGGTCCAGGAGCGCCGCCACGACCTCGCGAGCCTCGCCCGCGGAGGCGTCACCCAGGCCCACGGCCCGGCCCAGCCGCTCGACGAGGCTTTCCACGCGCGCCTCGAGCCGGCGGCCGGCCGAGTCGCGGCCATCCGCATCACCACCGGCCAGGCTCCGCACCCGCCACAGCAGGAGCGCCGCCCGCACGTCGTTGCCTCGCTGGGCGGCGGCCGCGGCCCGCCACCGCACGAACGCACCCCTGCGATGGGCGATCCGGCCGCTCGCCGCCGTCGTGGGCTCGGGCGCGGCCGGCCTGCCCGGAACCGCTCCGACCGGGGGCTCGGTCAGCCCCGCCGGCCGCGTCCGGGCCAGGATCGCATCGGCATCCACGAGCCGGTCGAGGAAGTCGGCTGTCGCCTCGGGATCACCGAGCGCCGGAAACCAGGCGGGCAGCCGCTGCGGAGCGAAGACGGCGAGTTCCAGGATCACCGCGACGAACTCGGCCAGCGTCTCCCGCGGATCGTCGGGGTCGCGGAGCAACCCCTCCTGGGCGAGCACGCCTCGCGCCTCGGCGACGGCGGGCTCGCCGAGCCGCTCGACGAGGCTGCGGAAGTCCGAGCCGTCCACGACCTCGTCCGCCAGGAGTCCGCGAACCGCGACGTCGATGCAGCCGTGGAACAGCCGCCGCCAGTATTCCCGCAGCAACGGCTGTTCGCCGGCGAAGTCATCGCGGTCGGGCCGGGCGACGAGCACGATGGTGGGCGGAAGTGCCTGGGGCAATCCCCAGAAGTCATCCGCGATTTCCAAAAGCCTCGCCGGAGTGAGCGCGATGCTCTCGCGGTGCGGCACGCGGGCCCGGACGAACGACAAGTCGAGGTCGGCCCGGATGATCCGCCGCACGACCCGGGGCGGGGCGAAGATCGCCTCGGGAACGGCGGCCCGGAGCGCCTGCTCGATCTGGAGCACGGCGAGGGGCGAAGCAGGCCGGGCGGCGGGATCGGTCATGAAAGCTCGGGCGTGGAGACCGCGAGCATACCGCCTCGTGTCAGTCGAGGCCCACCGCTTCACCGCCGTTCGGCGTCACGAGCGCCTTGAAGACCTCGGGGTCGAGGTCGGGCGCGAGCATCCGCACGCTCCCATCCAGCATGCCGCCGACGAACATCCCCCCGGGCCGCCGCGGGTTGCCGACACCGGCCAGCGGCTCGTCCGGGTCAAACTCGATGTCGTCGGGCTTGGTCCAGGGCACGGCGTTCGCGGGCAACGCCTCGACGATGGCGAGCGTCCGGCTCGTGCCGTCGGAAATCTGGGCGAGCTTCGGGCCCTTGTCGGGGGCCGAGAAGGTCGTGCCCTTTCCGGCGAGCACCTGGATCGTCGTCAGGCCGCGGGCCGCCTGCTCCGCCGGCGCCGAGGGATCGGCATACACGGCCGGCATCCGCTCGAGCAGCTTCAGGTTGTGCTCGCTGTCGTAGGGCTCGTCGAGCCGGAACTGCTCGTAGAGATTGCCCTCCTCGAAATACGGGAGGAGCGAGACCCGCCAGCTCAAGAGCGGCTTCCCGTCGGCGTCACAGATCGCCTGCGCGGGCAGTCGCCCGTGGGTGGACTCATACATGTGCATCGCCAGCATCACCTGCTTGAAGGTGTTCATCACCTGCGCCCGCCGCGCCGCTTCGCGGGCGCTCTGCACCGCCGGCAGCAGGAGCGCCACGAGCACCGGCGTCGAGGCGGGTGAGACGCCGAACAAGCCCCCGCCGGCCGTCAGCGGCCCGAGCGGGATCGTGCCGGCGGACTCGATCAGGATCCCGTCGGCCTGGTGGCGGATCGTGCTGACCTGGGGCCGGGCGTAGGGCATGATCGCCGAAGTCGGCGGCAGCTGCGGCAGGTCGAGCTCCACCCCCTGCTCACGGAGCACGCCCCGCGCCATCGGTGCGGCCATTTCATACAGGCCGCAGAGGGAACCGATGAGCCAGACGGGATCGACCATGCCCACGAGCGCGGGATCCTCGCCGCCGAGCGCCCGCTTGACTTCGGGCACGCCGTCGAGGCCGGGTGCATTCGCCCCGCGGGCGAGCAGCGTCTTGATCAGCTGCGGGGAGAGCGTGACGATCAGGCGGTCTTCGGTGAGGCACCAGGTGGGCGTGATCGGCATCGCGAACCCGGAGCCGCCCGACTCGAGGCAGAAGAGCGTCTGGTCGCGATAGGGAATCTCCCGGATCGTGAGCTGAACGTCGCCGGCGGCGGCCGCCGCGTTGCGCAGGATCCCGAGCAGCGCCTTGTGGGTCTTGGCGAACGTGGCCCGGTCGCGCACGCCGGCCACGATGGCGACGCCGGGAAGCATGCCCCCGGGCGCGGGCACCGACAGCACGGTCCAGTCGGGGCCGAGCGTCTTCAGGAGATGGGTGTCGATGTCGAACCCGGCGACCGCCCGCAGCTGTTCGAGGCTCGTACGAAACTGGGCAGCCGCCTGCGGCTCGGTCGCCTCGATGATTCCGAGCACGGTCGCCAGCATCGCCGAGAGATCGAGCGACCAGGCCTGGGCCAGCATGGCGTCGGCCGGGACCCGGGCGAGTTGTTTGGGGCCGATCCCCGTGGCCGGCGGGGCGAAGAACCCGGCGGGCGGACCATCGAAGCCGAGCCAGGCGTGGGCGGCGAAGCCCTCGGCCGACAGGCCGCTGACGGCGGCGACCGAGTCGAGCTTGTCGAGCCCCGAGGCCTCGAGGAAGGCCAGCAGCTTGTCGCGGTCGGGAGCGGGAAGGCTCGTGGCGATCCGCAGCGCCTCGCCGGCGTTGAAGTAGGTGAGCGTGCTCGGGCGGGCGAGCGGCAGCCGCTTTTCGATCGCAGTCTTCCAGGCGGGCGCCGTGCGGCCCGCGTCGGCGAGCCGGGCGACGAGCGATTCCAACACGCCGGGCCCGACCGTCAGCACGAGCGAGCCGTCGTGGATGCCCCAAGAGAGCGATTCCATCAGGTCGCCGCCCGCCGGCAGCCGCTGCCACGACCGACCTCCCACCTCAACGGCCTCGAACGGCAGCGGCACCGATCCCGCGAGCCACTCGGCCGCCTTCTGGATCGCCTCAGCCCGATCGCCCACACGGACCACGAGCGACGCGCCGACCCGCAGCGGCCCTTGCGGAGAGGGGGGCTGAAACCGCTCCACGGTCAGGGCCATCGGTCTCGTCAGAACCGCTTCCAGAAGCGTGGCCATGGCCTCGGAGCCCTCCAGCCCGATCGGGGCACGCTCGCGGAAGACGGTCATCACCTGCTCGGCCACCTTGCCGAGAAACTCCCGCATCTCCGGATCGGCGAGCATCCGCTCGGTCAGGTTTTTGGTGTCGGCCTCGGGAACGGCGAGACCGGCCGTCTCGATGTGGAAGAGACACTCGTCGGCCGCCGCCCGCGCGATCACCGGATCGGGCGGCAGCGGGGGCGTGGAGAGCGGCAACCCGGCCGCACCGCCGAGGGAGAGGACGAAGATGAGCGTCGTCACGAACTCGGCCGGGCCGATCCCGAACATGGGCTGGTTCCTGGGGGAGATGGCGACCGGGGTTTCCTCCCCCGGACGACGAGGGCAGGCTACCCCAGCGTCGAGGCGAAAGCCAAGCCTCCAACCCGACCCGGTCCCGCCGCCGCCGCCGGCCGCCATCCAGGCCCTTCCCGGCGGCGGCGTCCGCGCCGAGCGGCGCATCGGTCGGGTTGGCCGAGCCGCGGCGGCCACATCCTCACGGCGCCGTGCCCGTCACGGTGAAGCGGTCGACCTCGATGCCGTCGACGTCGATGAACCGCGAGGTGAGTTCCCAGGTGCCCGGCCTGCCCTCGACGGGCTTGACCTCGCACCGCTGCGCTCCGTGCTTCTCGTGATGGAAGGCCTCGCTGCCCTCGATCGGCCCCCGCTTGTTCATCCGGCGAAGGTTGCCCCCGCCGGCCCCGTTGACGACGTAGATGATCCCGTCCTGCCGGATCCGCTCGTAGTTGTGGTCGTGCCCGGCGAGCATCAGCTCGACGCCATGCTTCTCGAAGTCCCAATCCGCATTCATGATCGGGCCGTGCTCGCCCGACGAATACGGCGGGTGATGGGCCACGGCGACCTGGATCGGCGAGCTGCTGGCCTCGACGGCCCTGATGAACCACTGGTGCTGTTTCCCGCCCGGCCGCGCGCCGTCAGGCTCACGGCCGTCGTTGTCGAGCATGAAGAAGTGCACCGGCCCCCAGACGAACTCGTAATACCGTTCGTTGCCCGGGAGCGTGAAATAGTCGAGGTAGGGCTTGCAGCCCTGGCCGGGGGCGTCCCAGTCGTGGTTGCCCAGCACGGGGAAGAACCGGTTCTCCGTGGAGCCGGTGCCGTGGATGCCCTTGTAGTTGCCGATGAACGAGGCGTAGTACTTGCCGACGTTGGCATCGATCGTGGAGGCCTCGCCCTTGGGGTAGTTGTTGTCGCCGGTCGAGATCACGAAGTCGGGCTTCCAACTCGCCACCAGGTCGGCCACCCGCGCCTGATGGGGATTGCGGCGTTCGTGGGGCTTCGAGGGGTCGACCGGGTTCGACTTCGGCTTCCAGATGTCGAGCCCGAAATCGCCGATCACGGCGAACGTGATCGGCTGCACGGTCGCGGCCTCGGCCGGCACCGGTGGCTGCTCGCCCGTGGCCGCGGCACCGCACACGACGGCCGCCAGAGGGACGATCCAGTCCGACAGGCCGACCCGGCGGAAGAAAGGCGATCCCCGCATGACGACGCTCCTGGGACGGCTCTGGACGTGACGCTCAGGATGCCGCAGCCGCTCCGGCACCGGCCCGCCGCCAGACCAGCGGCGACCAGAACCCGGTCTTCCACGCATCCCGGGTCGAATACTCGCGCACGGTCAACCCCTCCGCTGACCACTCGACGTAGAAAAACGCCTGCTGGCCGCCGTGCGGCGTGGAGGAGTTGTCGCAGTTGAAGACATCGTAGACCCGGCGGTCGCCCGGCCCGGGCTCGGCGGCGGCGAGCCGCTCCGGGGCCGGCTGGGCCGAGCTCCCGTCCCAGCGCCAGACCGAGCGGCCGTGCGTGTGGCCGTAGAAGATTCCCGCCACGTGGTAGCCGTCGAGGGCCGCATGGAATCCCCCCACGTCGGCCGGATCCCACTCCTTGTCGGAGAAGGGCGCGTCGGCGGGAACGGGCACGGTGTATCGCGCGATGTCGATGTGATGCGTGATGATGATCGGGCGACCGCTCCCGCCCACCTGCTCCGCGAGGTCCTCGACGAGGAACTCCAGGCTCTCCATCGGCGCGTACCGGCGGCGGCGGGCGATCCCCGGCACCGAGCCGACCACGATGCCCAGGTTGACGAAGTGGACGTCGCCCACGTCCCACGAATAGTGGAGCCCGTTGGGCGAGAGGTGGGTGACACCCGGGCGGGTCTTGTTCCGCTCGATGATCCGGTCGATCGCATGCCCCCTGCCGCCGGGACCGTCGTGGTTGCCGTGCACCTCGTAGATCGGATAGGCGAGTGCGCCGTCGCTCCCGGTCAGGCCCATCGCCTTCTCGAAGGCGGCCATCTCCGTCCGCTGCATCACCTCCTGCACCTTGCCGTTTTTGTCGCCGGTGTCGATCACGTCGCCGCCATGGATCACGCACCCGGGCTTCCGCACCGTCCCGCCGCCGGACCGCTCGGGAATCTCGGCTCCCGGGAGCGTGTTGAGCGTCTCGATCAGTCGGGCGGTGTGCTCGGCCGACGACTCCTCGAGCCTCTCCGGGTCGTCCTTGACGGCGAGAAAATGGGTGTCGCTGATGACGAAGAAGGAAACGACGTCGTCCCCCGAGGCCTGCGGGGCCGCCGCTGCCACGCGACTCCCGGCCAGCCCGGCGGTCGCGGCCAAGACCGCTCCGGAGCCGCCCACGAACCGCCGCCGCGACAGTTCGCCACCGCCGACGACCGTCATGTCGCCCCGCATGGCATGCCTCCGAAATCCGATCGGGAAGGAAACCCGCCATCCGTCGACGGCGCGGCCGAGCAGGTTGTAAACCGCTCGACCAACCCGTCAACAGTTTATCGCCACCCTCACACAATCTGAATCGGCGGCGGCGCCAGCGGCCAGCCCGCGCCGGCGAGCGGCACCGGCTGACTCGCCGTGATCGGTTCGGCTCCCTGCCCGGGCCCGGGCTCGGATGGTCATGGGGCCGCGAGCTCCCCTTCCCGCTCCCGCCCCGCCCCCTTCGGTTCCGCATTGAGCTGCCGGTCGACCAGAAACTTCCACTCCCACTCGCCGTCCCAGGTATGGGTCTTGGGCCTGCCCGGTTCGACCTTCACTTTGAGGTTCTTCTTGCAGCGGTATCCGGCCCGGAGCCGCTCGTCGGTGATCCGAATCACGAAGAAGCCGACGTCGGTGTGGCCGTCGTTGATGCACTCCCACTTCCTCGTCTCCCCTTCGGGCGCCCAGCTTCGCACGCCGGTCCCGGTGTGGCCGTAGAGGTACAGGATCACGTTGTAGCCCTTGGCCACTTCGTAGGCGGCCTTCCAGTCGTCGGGGTGCCACCAGTCGGTGTCGAATCCGCAGTGACTCAGGAGCACCACCGGCCGGCCGCTGCCGCCGACCTTCTCGGCCAGGTCCTGCTCGAGGAACGCCAGGGCGTTCTGCGGGTCGTGCCAGACCGCGTTGTACTTCACCTGGGGATGCTGCCTGTCGGCCGGATACATGTTGAGCTGCACGAAGTGCACGTCGTCCCAGTCCCAGGAGTGGTGCAGGCCGTTGGGGTCGAGGCTCGAGATCTGTCCCGACGCGAGCCGCCTGCGGTTGCGGGCCACGAGCTGGCCCTGGGTGCTGAAGCCGTGCTTCTCCTTGCCCACGGGCGGCCCGTCGTGGTTGCCCCAGGCCTCGAAGGTCGGGTACTTCAGCCGGGCGTCGGTGCCGTCGACGCCGAAGTCGGCGGCGTAGTGGCGCCACTGCTCCTCGGTGATGCTGCGGCCGCCCTCGCGATGGTCGCCGTCGTCGACGAGGTCGCCGATCGAGAGCACGCCCCGAGGCTTGGCGATCAGGCCGCCGCCGAGCTTCGCCGGCCACTCCACCTCGGTGATCCGGTTCATCTCGTCGATCGAGGCCGCGTTGAGTTCGTTGTGGTTGCCGGCCCGGTGCGCCGCGTGCCGATAATGCGGGTCGGACGTGGAGATGAAGGTGACGTCTCGCGCCTCCGTGGTTGGGCCTGCGACCAGGCTCCAGCCGCACAAGGCCGCGAGCGTGAGCGATCTCGTGGACACGGCATGACTTCCGGGGGCATCGATCGAAACCCTCGCGGCCGCCATCCGCAGGCTGTCGATCCAGGCGGACGGGGTGGGATTTGAACCCACGAGCCGCTTTCGCGACTGCCGGTTTTCAAGACCGGTGCATTCAACCGCTCTGCCACCCGTCCGTGACGGGGCCGCCAGCCTTGCGGGGCCGCCCCTTGACAAGTCTACACCGAGGCCCGCCGTCGGCAGCCAGCGGTCTCGCTCAGGACGTGGCGTTTCCCCGCCGCGCCGGGCACCGGCTTTGACTCGTTTCCCGGCTTTTTCTAGGCTTCGGTCTTTCCCGACCACCACCAGAGGCTCGCGACACGCATGGGCGGCATCAGCAACCGGATGAAGGAGATCAAGCGGCGGCGGCACCGCAAGAAGAAGCTCACGAAGTTCGAGAGCAAACTCAAGAAGGCCACCACCAGCGAGAAGCTCACGATGGCGGTGAAGCTCCGCAAGATGACCACCGGCTGCGAAGGGTTGATCGCGCGGATGGGCCTGGAAGACCGCAAGCGGTAGGACTCACCTCGGTCAGCCGTTCTTGGCGAACGTAAACCCGTCCTGGACGAAATCGATCCGGACGGTGTCGCCCTCGGTGAACGCCCCCGAGAGGAGTTCGCGGGCCAACGCGTTCTGCAGTTGCTGCTGGATCACCCGCTTCAGCGGCCGGGCGCCGTACACCGGGTCGTAGCCGAGCCGCGCGATCTCGTCGAGCGCCATCTCGCTGCACTCGAGCGTGATGCCCGCCTTCGCGGCCTGCCCCACCAGCCGGTTCACCTGGATCTGCACGATCCGGCGGATGTGCTTCTGGTCGAGCGGGTGGAAGATGATCGTCTCGTCGATCCGGTTGAGAAACTCGGGGAGAAACCGGGCGGAGAGCGCGTCTTTGACGGCGTCCCTCATCTCCTGCTCGCTGCCCCCCTCCTTCGTGATCTCCTGGATCACCTGGCTGCCCACGTTGCTCGTCATCACCACGATCGTATTGGTGAAGTCGACGGTGTGGCCGAGGCTGTCGGTGAGCCGGCCGTCGTCGAGCACCTGCAGCAGCACATTGAACACGTCGCGGTGGGCTTTCTCCATCTCGTCGAGCAGGACCACCGAGTAGGGTCGCCGCCGCACCGCCTCGGTGAGCAGCCCCCCCTCCTCGTAGCCGACGTAGCCCGGCGGCGCGCCGATCAGCCGCGCGACGGTGTGCTTCTCCATGAACTCGCTCATGTCGATCCGCACCATCGCGTTCTCGTCGTCGAAGAGCACCTCCGCGAGGGCCTTGCAGAGTTCCGTCTTGCCGACGCCCGTGGGCCCGAGGAACAGGAACGACCCGATCGGGCGGTTCGGGTCCTGCAGGCCGGCCCGGCTGCGGCGCACCGCGTCGCTGACGGCCTCGACCGCCTCCTCCTGGCCGACCACCCGCTGGTGGAGCCGGTCCTCCAGCACGAGCAGTTTGGCCCGCTCGCTCTCGACGAGCCGCGTGACGGGGATCCCCGTCCAGGCGGAAACCACCTCCGCGATCTCCTCCGGCCCCACCTCGCGGCGCAACAGCCGCTTGGCGTGCTTGCCGGCCGCCTCCCGGCCCGCCTGCTCGCCCCCCTCCCCTTCCAGCCGAGCCGCGAGCGTCTTCCGCTTGACGTCGAACTCGTAGAGCTTCTGGTAGAGCGACTCCTCCACCGGCACGCCCGTCGATTGCCGCTCCTTGATGGCGACGCCCACCCGGTCGAACTCCCGCTCCACCTCGTCGAGCTGCTGGCGCAACTCCTGCACGCTCCCCACGCCGCTCTTCTCGGCTTCCCATTGCTCGCGCAGGCTGGCCAGCTTCTTTCGCAGTTCGGCCGACTCGGCCTCGATCTCGGCCAGCCGGTCCTTGGCGTGCTCCTCCGTTTCCTCGGCGAGCTGGCGGCCGGCCAACTCCAGCTGCACGAGCCGCCGCTGCACCTCGTCGATCTCGCTGGGAACACTCTGCAGTTCCATCGCGATCCGGCTGGTCGCCTCGTCCATCAAGTCGATCGCCTTGTCGGGCAGGAACCGGTCGGCGATGTAGCGTTGCGACAGCTCCGCCGCCGCCACCAGCGCGGAGTCCTTGATCTTGACCCCCTTGTGATGGGCCTCGTAGCGGGGCTTGAGGCCCCGGAGGATCGCGATCGTGTCCTCGACGGAGGGCTCTCCGACCATCACCGGCTGGAACCGCCGCTCGAGGGCCGCGTCTTTTTCGATGTGCTTCCGGTATTCGTCGAGCGTGGTCGCGCCGATGCACCGCAACTCGCCCCGGGCGAGCGCGGGCTTGAGCAGGTTGGCCGCGTCGGAGCCCCCCTCCGCCGCACCCGCGCCGATCACGGTGTGGAGCTCGTCGATGAACAGGACCACGTTGCCGGCGGCCGCCTCGACCTCACGCAGGATGGCCTTGAGGCGATCCTCGAACTCGCCCCGATACTTCGTGCCGGCGATCAGGGCCCCGAGGTCGAGGGCCACGACCCGACGGCCCTTGAGGTTCTCGGGAACGTCCGACTGCACGATCCGCAGCGCCAGCCCCTCCGCGATCGCCGTCTTGCCCACGCCGGGCTCGCCGATCAAGACGGGATTGTTCTTGGTCCGCCGCGACAGCACCTGGATCACCCGCCGAATCTCGGAGTCGCGGCCGATCACCGGGTCGAGCTTGCCCTGGCTGGCCCGCTGGACGAGGTCGATCCCATACTTCTCGAGCGCCTGAAACTTCTCCTCCGGGTTCTGGTCGGTCACCCGCGATTGCCCGCGCACCGCCTGCAGCCCGGCGAGCAGGTCCTTTTCGCTGACCGCCGCCAGCCCCAGCAGGTTCTTCGCCTTGGAGGGCGTCTTGGCGAGCGCGAGCAGCAGGTGGTCGGTCGAGACGAACTCGTCCTTCATGGCGTGCGACTCGGCCGCGGCCGCCTCGAACACCTTGATCAGCTCCTGATCGGGCTGCGGCTGCGCGCCCCCGGAGACCTTCGGCAGATGGGAAACCTCCGCCTCGATGATCCGCTCGAGCTGCCCGCGCTCGACGCCGATCTTCTCGAGCAGCGGCCGCACGATGCCCTCCCGCTCGGCCACGAGGGCCTGAAGCAGGTGCACCGGCGTCACCTGGGGGTTGCCCCGGTTGCCCGCGAGCTCCACGGCGGCCTGGACCGCCTCCTGGGCCTTGATCGTGAACTTGTCGAATCGAAACGGCATGGAGCTCCCTCACCCCGGCCCGGCCGGTTTCGCGTCAGCCCTTCACCTCGAACTCCGCATCGATCGCGTCATCCGGCCCCTTGCCCGAGGCGCTCCCGGCGGCGGCGGCTTCCGGGGCCGCTCCGGCCCGCTGGGCCGTGGACTGCTCGTAGAGCACCTTCGACAGGGCATGCGCCGCCTGTTCGAGGGCGTCGTGGGCCGACTGGATCGCGTCCACGTCCTCGCCCTTGGCCATCTCGCGGGCCTTGGTGACTGCCGCCTCGAGCGGCGCCTTGTCTGAGGCGGAAAGCTTGCCGTCGTTCTCCTTGATCAGCTTCTCGGTCTGGAAGCAGAGCGCCTCGGCCCGATTGCGAACCTCGGCCAGGCGGGCCTTCTTCTTGTCCTCCTCGGCGTGCTCCTCAGCGTCCTTCCGCATCCGCTCGATCTCGGTCTCGGTGAGCCCGCTCGACTGCTCGATCCGGACGGTCTGCTCCTTGTTGGAGCCGAGATCCTTGGCGCTGACGTTCAGGATGCCGTTGGCGTCGATGTCGAACTTGACCTCGATCTGCGGGGTGCCCCGGGGCGACGGCGGCAGGCCTTCCAGGTTGAACTGCCCCAACAGCCGGTTGTCTCGGGCCATCGGCCGCTCGCCCTGATACACGCTCACCGTCACGGCCGTCTGGTTGTCGGCCGCCGTGCTGAAGACCTGCTTCTTGTCGGTGGGGATCGTGGTGTTCCGCTCGACGAGCTTCGTGAAGATGCCCCCCTCGGTCTCGATGCCGAGCGAGAGCGGGGTGACGTCGAGCAGGAGCACGTCCTGGACATCGCCACCGAGCACGCCGCCCTGGATCGCCGCGCCGAGCGCCACGACCTCGTCGGGATTCACGCCCTTGTGGGGCTCCTTGCCGAAGATCTTCCTGACGAGCTCCTGGACCTTCGGGATCCGGGTCGAACCGCCCACGAGCACCACCTCATCGATGTCGGCGGGCTTGAGCTTCGCGTCTTCCAGGGCCTTCATCACCGGCCCGCGGCACCGCTCGATCAGCGAATCGGTCATCTGCTCGAACTGGGCCCGCGTGATCGTCACCTGCAGGTGCTTGGGGCCGGTCGCATCGGCCGTGATGAAGGGCAGGTTGATGTCGCTGCTCTGGGCGGTCGACAGCTCCTTCTTGGCCTTCTCGCAGGCCTCTTGGAGCCGCTGCATCGCCATCGGGTCTTTCCGCAGGTCGATCCCCTGCTCCCGCTGAAACTGGTCGGCCACGTGGTTGATCAGGGCCTGGTCGAAGTCGTCGCCACCGAGGTGGGTGTCGCCGTTGGTGCTGATCACCTGGAACACACCGTCCTTGGAGACGTCGAGCACCGAGACGTCGAAGGTGCCGCCGCCCAGGTCGAAGACCGCGATCTTCTCGTCCTTCTGCTTGTCGAGCCCGTAGGCCAGCGCGGCGGCAGTCGGCTCGTTGACGATCCGCATCACCTCCAGGCCGGCGATCTGCCCGGCGTCCTTGGTGGCCTGCCGCTGAGCGTCGTTGAAGTAGGCCGGGACGGTGATCACCGCCTTGTTGACCTTGTGGCCGAGGTAGCTCTCGGCCGCCTCCTTGAGGGCCCGCAGCACCTTCGCCGAGACCTCGGGCGGCGTGAAGGTCTGGTCGCCCGCCTTGACCTTGACGTAGTCCTCGGGCCCGCCGACGACCTCGTAGGGCACCATCTTCTCCTCGGACGCCACCTCGTTGTGCCGCCGGCCCATGAACCGCTTGATCGAGTAGATCGTGCGCTTGGGGTTGGTGACGGCCTGGCGACGGGCGATGTCGCCCACGAGCGTCTCGCCCTTGTCGTTGAAGGCGACCACGCTCGGGGTGAGGCGATTGCCCTCCTTGTTCGCGATCACCTTGGGCTCCTTGCCCTCCATGACCGCCACGACCGAGTTGGTCGTTCCGAGGTCGATGCCGATGATCTTCTCGCCCTGCTTCGTCGCCATGGTGTCGCTGCCCTTTCCCGGTTCGTGGCCCGCCGCTTGGCCGGCGGGCATGCGTGTTTCCGTCGTCCGGCGCCGTCATTTTTGACGCCTCGCCGTCGCCCCTGCGGAGGATGCAAAGAGCGTGCCAACGCCGCCCTGCGCGGGCATTGTGAGGGAGGATTTCGGGGGGGCGGTGGGAAACAGCCTGATTCGGCCGTATTGAGGACCCGCGGCCGGAAGGTACAGTTGTGGGTTTCAGCGGCCGGCCGCTCGGTCGAGCGGAATGGCCTGCCAATTTGGCCGTCTCCTTGGAAGCATGTCGATGGCCCAGTCCGGCCCAGCACGCAAATCAGACGGCAACCGGGCCCCGGCGCTGTCCTCGCTCCGCGCCAAGATCGACGTCATCGACCGGCAGCTCGTCGGCCTGATGAACGAGCGGGCCGAGGTGGCCCGGCAGATCGGCCACGTCAAGCATTCGTCCGGCCAGCAGACCTACGATCCCGCGCGGGAGGAGATGGTGCTCGGCCGGGTGGCGGCCGCCAACGAGGGTCCGCTCTCCGACCACAGCCTGAAGGCGATCTTCCGGGAACTGATCTCGGGCTCGCGGGCGATCGAGCAGCACCTGCGCGTCGCCCACCTCGGGCCGGCCTGGACATACAGCCACCTGGCCGCCCTCCACCGCTTCGGCGGCTCGGTCGACTTCGTGCCGGTGGCGAGCATCTCCGCCGCCTTCGAGGAGGTTCATGCCGGCCACTCCGAATACGGCGTGGTCCCGCTCGAAAACTCCACCGACGGCCGGATCGCCGACACCCTCGACAACTTCTCCCGGCTGCCCGTCAAGATCTGCGCCGAGGTGCCGCTGCGGATCCACCACACGCTGCTGGCCGCCTGCGACCGCTCGGCCATCAGGGAGGTCTACAGCCGGCCCCAGGCGCTCTCGCAGTGCCGCAACTGGCTGGCCCGCCATCTGCCCGCGGTGCGGCTGGTCGAGGTCACGAGCACGAGTGCGGCGGCCGAGATGGCCGCCCGAACGCCCCACGCCGCGGCGATCGCCAGCCGGCAGGCCGGCGTCCACTACGGCCTGAACGTGCTCGCCGAGGAGATCGAGGACGTTCCGGGCAACACGACCCGGTTCGCCGTGATCGGCCATGCCGACTCCGGCCGCACCGGCCACGACAAGACCTCGCTGATGTTCGAGATCGAGCACCGCCCGGGCGGCCTGGCCGACGCCCTGGCCATCCCCAAGCGGCAAAAGCTCAACCTCACCTGGATCGAGTCGTTTCCGCTGCCCGGCGAGGACCGCGGCTACATCTTCTTCGTCGAGCTCGAGGGGCACCGCACCGACCTTCGCGTCCGCCGGGCGATCGCCAGCCTGGAGAAGCGGTGCAAGCGGGTCGTCTGCCTCGGCTCCTACGCCTCGGCCGCGCCGGTGGGCTGAGCGACGACCCGCATGCCCCGGGCCTCTGCCGGGCGAAATCAGATCAGCCGCTTCATCTCGCGGACGGCCTCGGCCAGCCCCACGAACACGGACCGGGCCACGATCGAATGACCGATATTGAGCTCGCCCATGCCGTCGAGCCGCGCCACGGGCACCACGTTGCGGTAGGTGAGGCCGTGGCCGGCGGCCAGCAGCAGCCCCGCCTGCCGCGTCATGCCACCGGCCCGCGCGAGGTCCACGAGCCGGTCTTCCCGCTCGGATCCGGTGGCGTTGGCGTAGCAGCCCGTGTGGAGTTCGACCGCCTCGACGGCCAGATCCACCGCCGCGTCGATCTGCCGCGGGGCGGGGTCGATGAACAGCGAGACGCCGATCCCGGCATCGCGGAGCCGGGCCACCGCCTCGCCCACCGCGGCCCGGTGGCCGACGACGTCGAGCCCCCCCTCCGTGGTCACCTCCTCGCGCCGCTCGGGCACGAGCGTCACCTGGCAGGGCTTCACGCGGCACGCGATCGCCACCATCTCCGGCACGATCGCACATTCGAGGTTGAGCTTCACCTGGACCGTCTGCCGCAACACCTCCAGGTCGCGGTCCTGGATGTGCCGCCGGTCTTCGCGGAGGTGGACGGTGATCGCGTCGGCTCCGCCCAACTCGGCGGCGGCGGCCGCCCAGACGGGATCGGGCTCCACGGTGCGGCGGGCCTGCCGGATCGTGGCGACGTGATCGATGTTGACGCCGAGGGTGGCCATGTGCGGAGAGCCTGCGCCCCGGCCTACCCCTTTTTCAAGAGGACCACCGAGTTGCCGCGGGGCGTGCGGATCTGGAGCACCACGCCCTCCGCCGTCGACTCCTTCTCGATGGCCGCGCCAAACTCCGCCACCGTTGCGACCGGCGTGCGGCCCACCTTGCGGACGAGCATGCCCGGGCCGATGCCCGCCTCGGCGGCCAGCCCGTCGGAGTCGACCCGGTCCACCAGCACGCCCTCGAAGTCGGCATAGGCCTCCTCGGCGACGGAATCCTTGGACCGGACCTCGATCCCGAAGTCTTCCGAGTAGAAGGTCTCCGCCCCCGGCTCGGCCGGGGCCGCCTTCTCGACGGGCGTCGACGCGAGGTCGCGGGGCAGCGGCTTGACGGTCACCTCGAGGGTCAGCGGCTTGCCTTCGCGGAGCACCGTCAACTTGTGGGCCCGGTCGAGGGCCGACCGCTCCACCAGTTCCTGCAGCGTCCGTGGGCCATCGATCGCCTGGCCATCGAAGCCGGTGATCACGTCGAGCGGCTGCACGCCGGCCGCCGCCGCAGGCGACTTCGGCACCACGTCGCTGACGAGCACGCCCTTGCGGTCGGCCACGCCGAGCTTGTCGGCCATCCGCCGGTCGAGCGGCCCCATCTGCACGCCGATGAAGGCCCGCTCCACGGTTCCCTTGTCGATCAGCTGGCCGGTCACCCACTTCGCCAGGTTGATCGGGATCGCGAAGCCGATGCCCTGGTAGCCGCCGCTGCTCGAAGCGATCGCCGTATTGATGCCCACCACCTCACCGTTCAGGTTCACGAGCGGGCCGCCCGAGTTGCCGGGGTTGATGGCGGCATCGGTCTGCAGAAACTGCGCCCGCCGGATCGAGCCCAACTCGCGGCCCTTGCCGCTGATGATCCCGGCGCTGACGGTGGTCTCGAGCTCGAACGGGTTGCCGATCGCGATCACCCAGTCACCGATCGAGAGCCTGTCGGAGTCGCCCAGTTTGGCGACCGGCAGCCCCCGCGCGTCGGCCAGTTTGACCACCGCCAGATCGCTCTCCGGGTCGGTCTTGATCTCCGCGGCCTTGAACTCACGGCCGTCGGCGAGTTCCACGATCACCTCGTCGGCTCCCTCGACCACGTGGTTGTTGGTGATCACGAGCCCGTCGTCGCTGACGATCACGCCCGATCCCACCCCGGAGCGGCCGGGCATCCGGCCCTCGGGCCCGTTGAACTCGAGGCCCTCGGGGAGGCCGTCGGGAAACATGCCCTCGAAGGGCGTGCCCTCGAACGGGTTTTTCTGGGGCGCCGGGCCCCGGCCGCGGCCCCGGGCGGCCTGCTGCGGCTTCA
>Ga0214923_10002129_pt1 | contig 26925 bp, 57 predicted proteins | sample LL1510_MetaG_FD_177993 | JGI IMG/M metagenome (GOLD analysis project Ga0214923, IMG submission 177993) | Freshwater microbial communities from Lake Lanier, Atlanta, Georgia, United States - LL-1510 | ecosystem: Environmental > Aquatic > Freshwater > Lake | place: USA: Georgia | collected...
ATTCGTAATAATCTCCTACATTTACATCACAATTAAAGATAGTTCCTTTAACAAATCTTACACCTTGCACGATACCTGCTTTATAACAATCAATGGTGGTATCGTGTTTTAAGACGACCTTGATAGGACCTTTACCAAGCTCTTCTCCTGCACCCTCATAAGCGTCTTTACGAGCTTGATGATATTCTTTTTTAGATAGACCGTATGCTTCAAATATAAGATGGTTATCTTTGTCCATATAAAGTTATTTATTATCGAGGAGTATAAAAAGGCATAGGACCATCTTGAGGTCTAGTAATAAACTCACCCATAATCTCACTCTGCAGCCAATCTTTCATATATTCTGGGTCAAATTCACCATTTTCTGGATAATAGCCTTGATCAACAAACTTACGTCTTCTATTAGAAGGACCTCTTGTCTTTAAAAGCTCATTGTGTAATGACTGATAATGAAACCTGGGATTGGTACCTGTCCAAGCCTTATCTAAAGCGGCCATCATACTATCATTGGTAGGCTTCTCTCCTGCCCATTCCTTTACCCTACTCTTATACCAATCTAATTCTGGTTCAGGTAATTTTGTATAAGCCTCAAATATAAGCTTATCGTCATTAATCATATGATTACTTAGTTAGACTCTTAGCTAATTTCTTGTAATATGCCATTCTCTTCTCGAAAGGAGACTTTAACCGGAATAGCTTTCTTAATAGATTCCTGAGAAAAATCATAACCTGAGCCGTGCCTAAAACAGGACTACCCCCTCCCAAAGCTTTTAGGAAATAGATACCTTGCCAATCTATCAAACTGATCGGATAGGTTGAAACATACCTTACCAAGCATCAAGAACATATTACTCAGAATATTAGAACTCTCATAAGCAAAGATATAAAACAACGCATTCATAATTGACATAAACTCAACCATATTAAGCTTAAACTCGTAAATGATAATAGGGATATATTTGAATAGAACGTTGTCTAATACCATATATACACCATACACAAATTGATAGGCAAAATAGAATATAGTCTTGAAGAAGTCAATAAAGAATCGACTCATCGTTTTTGTATCATCAATATAGTTCATATGTTTATTTCAGTATAATTTGTTATTGTATAAAATCAAGAAGAGTGTGAGAACGGGTAGAAACTTAGGTCTTCGCCTTCTATGCTATGTGCCTAGCGCGCAAGAGGTCTATCCTATTCAGCTAACGCAAATGTTGTCTGCTCACCCCCCTCTTTGTTCCTTGAGTAGGCCCATTTTGAGTTGAAAATCCCTCTCTTCATAGTCAGCTTTAGCTTTGAAATAATCATTCAAGGTCTTCTCTCCTTCAATATCTCTGAAAGTATCTACCCACCCCAAATCATTCCCCATCCAAGTAGAGTATTCATACTTACATTTGTCAAGCTTTTTACCCTTAAACTTCTTCTTTTGAAACATCTTAGGCACAGCTCGTTAACTCCTCTACTTTATCTTCTTTAGTAGCTAATACAGCTTTGTGCCATATATTCATACTACTCTCATCATTAAACACAATACGTCCTGGTAATGTATATTCCTCAATTCTACCATCTTGAAATTTACATCTCTTCCAACTAACAACCTGCCAACATCCAAAGTAATCTCCGTGTATAAAAGGCTTACTAATTTTACCTTCATATGTCATAATAGCGTATTCAACGTCTACACCCTCAAAGAGCGCCTTCGTCTTTTTATCTTGTCTATTTAATATGGTTTGAAACTTCTTATCCTCTTCCATGCCTGAGTAAGGCTTATACCAAAATTTCATATGATAAACCTTCTTCACAGAAGTAGTATCTTTATCGACTTGAACTCTCATCCAAGTAAACTTCTTAGGACTAACTAGCTTATAGATATATGCACTCATTTTGTTTTCTTCTTAAGGTTATTATAATCTTCAATAAAAGAATCAATTAGATTCTCAAAGCTTGCAACTTGCTTTTCAAGCTTGGCAGTTTCTTCTCGCAAACTTTCTAAAGCTTCCTCAAACATTCTATCTGAATATCCCATATTATGGGCCCTCTTCTCCACAAGGAGAATAATCATCCCTTGCTTTACCGCTATTAACTAAACTAATACAATAAGCATTTGCCTCATCATATGTATCAAAAGATTTGATTATCTCATCCTTTGTAACATGACAATTATCACAAGCAATAACTTCCTTAACTACATTAAAGACAGGCAAACGACCATCATACTCTTCTAAAATTTTGAGAATCATTTCTTTTTAAAGATAACATCAATAGCTGTATTCTTGATACTACCTTTACCTTTCATAATATAGCCAGGAGAGCACTTACACATACTGCAACCCGCATACATACTAAACTTACGTTCATACCAACCGGCTTCAATCAAGAAGCTTTGTATCTCAAATGAAGCTACATTAAAGAAAGCATTGAGAAACGTTTCATCAAGTTTGAGCTCCACCCTATTGAACTTACGCCACAGCTTATCATTCTCTTTATCAACACCCTTGACACTGGGCTTGGGCTCTTCCATATACCATCGATGGTTAACATCTAGTTCATGAGGAGAAGGAACCCCACTGCGGAACAGAATATTCTTTTTAGCTGAAGCTCTATCGCCATACTGACCGCGAAAGCTAACAGTAGCCGTCCAGTTCTGGCTAGCAGGATTATCTGCCAGAAGCAAAGGATCAAACATATCAAAGGTAAACTCTTTGCTATCTTTACCTACAGAGTACAATGCACTCCAATCTACTTTTTCTAACGTCTCATTCATCATACAAGTATTATGGCTGAAAATAGGAATAGGTCAACTATTTTTTAGCGGCTAGTTCTTCTAGTTTTTCTATCTCTTCTTCGGTAAACTGATCGGCAAGACTAGGATCTCGGGCTATACGATTAAGAGTTGAAAGAGCTTCTTTTTTAGTCATTTTAGTAAATGAATAACAATTGTAGCACCGCTTATTATAATAGACCAGCTTAATATACCTAGTAACAGAGTCCAGATAAACGATATTTTTTCTTTTGTATTATTCATCAACACAATACCTCAGCATATCTTCAGCAATTACTTTAATAATTTGACAGTCATCATCCTCACTGCCCACAGCATCAGTACTGCGCTGTGCTAGTTCAATGATACGTCTAAGGTTATATGCAAAGTCATGCTTATTCATTGATACGCCTCTCATAAAGATCAACACACTCCCGCACATAAGAATGTTTATTTTTATTATTACTTTTCCAAATGTTAAACATCTCATGATTAACATCAGAAGAACTAATTCCACAACCTGTACCCTCAAGCTCTTTGCTCAAATTATAGGATGCCCCTGAACGAACATGAAGCTGAGTTAAAGGAGAAAGAGTTTGCATCATTTCTCTCCATTCATTCCAGTCTTTTTCAAACTGCTTTAGGTACTGTTTAGTTGTCATATTAATATTTTTTACGCTTTTTACCAAAGTCGGATCGACGCGCCCTACACTTCAAGCCGCTATTCTTTCTCCAATAAGCGGCCGCGCTCTTATTGTCTCTATTACTATACATGCCAATAATTTTGTTTTTCGTAACACTCATTATTTACCTATTATATATGATCTAAAAATTCAGTCAAGCTTATTATGGTTTAATGGGTTTGGGTAGAGTACTGCCCTTATCGCGCCATGCATAGGCATTCCATTGTTCATAGAGATCGTTATAAGCTTTTCCACCAATTTCTATAGCTGTAGTAATATCAGCCATTTGCTGTTGACCTCTACGCCAATATCTATGATCATCAGAATACTGATAAGACCAATCATGATATTCAAGCATTTCATAAAACTCACTAAGAGTAGGTAGCTTATAATCTGTATCGTTATTTTTCATCATAAAAGTATTATACAGGTAAATTATATTCTGTCAAGCTAAAATTTAGTTCCTTCCGACTCCCCTATTCCAGTATGTGCACAATAGTTAGGACAATATACCCGCTTTTACCCGCCTCAGACTCTGGGCGTTGGGGCTTCAGTACATCAATTGGGCCAGTCAAACCCGTACTGCGGAAGGAACTTTATATATTGTGTAAGAATTTAAGAAATTGTCAAGCTTATTTTTTTATCTCTTAATAGATGAGAGGCAAATCGAATCATACCGTTAACTACAGAGAGATGGCTATTAGTATAAACACAAAGCTTTCCGAATTTACTTTTTACTTGAGTAAATTCTACCTGATCTTTTTTATTAAGAGTATTACAATATTCTTGAATACATTCGCAAAGTTTATAGAGAGTATCAAACCATTCATCTGGACAATCAATCCCCCAACACATAGCAGATTTTTCTTTAGGAAGATCTTTTTGTTTGAATAGCTTGGGAAAATCTTTAAAAAGCTGCTCCTGTAATTCAGTCTTCATTATAGTGTTCTATCAAATGCTCTAAATGCTCTATAAGAGAAATTAATTCATACTTTTCATTACCTGAGTGTTCGGGGTTTAAGTAATAATCAGATAAAGATTCTTTAATTATTTTTAACTGATCTACAGTAAACCAAGCATCTATTAAAGTTTTATTCACTGTTACCTCTTGTCACAAAGCTTTTATATTTTGTAATAGTATTAGACCCATAATCGAAATCTTCACAAATAACATCTCCTTTGAACTCATAACCACATCCTTTAAGGAACATTCCAAATTGTCTAAATATTTCATCCAGACCATCAGCTTGAAATTCCATTGTAACTTTAGGCTCACTAATCTCGACGCTTCCAGTTTTACAAGAAGGACCATTTTTATTAAACTGCCATTCGAATTTAAAGTTATTCATTTCTTCTTTCTCCTTTTGTTAACTGAAGTAAGCTCAAATTTACCATTAATTGCATTTGTAATTACATAATTAATACCAATATTAAAGAGCTGATCATTTGTTATAACCTTACGACCAAGTTCAGTAATTTCAGCCATATAATCATTAGGCCCAGTAATGTCAGCTTCATAATATTTCACTGGTTTAAAAGGGCCTATTTTTATTTCAGGTAATTTTTTTTTCATATTATAATTCTTTTGAATTGGTTATAAACACCTGAAGAGGACCAGCATTAAACTTGCTAGCAAATTCTTTATTACCTCTAAAAGAGTCAATGTATTCTATTCGCTCTAGCTTACCATTAACTAGAAAATAAGCATCTTGATTAAGCTGATCTTTATCAAGCATATTTAAAACATCTCTAAGTCTTGCAAATGTCATATTAATCTTTATCTGATACAATATCGACTTCAGATAGAATAGCTTCCCTAACAGTAGGATAATCAAGAAATGTTTTAACATCATCTAAAGATTTAAACATAAATTGTTGATCACGTTTTCCTGTAGAAAGACAAGTACCCCCTCCTACACACCTTCCTCCTAAACCGTCTGCAAGAACTTGTAACCGCTCTTCAGTTCGAGTGTAAGCATGCTTCTTTTTCATATACACCAACACGCTGTGACTTAATTCGTTTTTCATCATACCATATTATACTGGAATCCTTTATATAGGCAACTAAAATAATAAATGCTTGATTGGTATGGAGAAATAAAAAATTTTTCGAAAATAATTGATTGCAATTTAGAGACTTTAAAAAATATTTGGTCTGGAACTCTTTTATTAGAAAACGTTTATACAGATAGTAAAGATAGATCTAATGCTAGATTTGCTAATTTAGCTCAAAAGCACAATTTATTAGACACAGGTTATATTAATTTTGATAAAAAGGGATTTAGAGTTTATAATAAAAATAATTTAGAGAAAAAAATATTCTGTTATGGGTGTAGTAATACTTTTGGCATGGGAATTAAAGATGAAGAAACTTGGCCCTTTAAGCTAGGCCTTCTTCTTAATGCTACACCTAGCAATTATGGAATACTCGGCGCATCGATAGATAAAATAACATGGACAATATACAATTCATTATCTCAGGCGCATAGAGAAAATACCGTGCCTGATAGTTTTTATGTTTTGTTTCCAGATATCTTTAGAAGTGAATATTTTAATGAAGCAGAGTGTGATAATAATAAATTTAAATCACTTACATTTTCTTATGGAGAAGATATAGACTATGAATTTTCTTCGCAGTTTAATGTTATATTAAATAGATCATTATTAGAAGCAGCTAAAAATAATATTCATCATGTGCATTTTTCGCAATTAACTATTTTAAACTGCATAATGTCATTTATAAAGAATTTCAAATTCATTGAAACAATAGCATCTCTATATAATATAAAATGGTTTTGGAGTACATGGGATCCCATTTTTTTAAGTTTAAGAGAACAAACAATTTATGATCTTTTAAACAATAAAACTTTTATATCCGATAAGAATAGAGATATATTAATAAAAATGTTTAACAATAAAGCGTCAGACAATATTCATATAGGATCTAATTATTGCGATTTTATTTCGAAACAATTCTCAATCATGAGAAATATGATTTAAATATAATGAGTTAATAAACTTTTTCTCTTTTGTAAGTTTTTTTGTTTTCAACCCAAATTTATACGTATGAATTGTATCGTCTTTATATGTAAAACAATAATATAATAAAGTTTTTATATGAAGAGAGAAAATATCATCAAATCTTCCTTCCATTTGCTTTATATATTCTTTAAATGGGTGGTCATTAGCTAGATGTCTTATTGAATGGATATAAAAAACATCTACAAGTCTTAATAAATTCTTCTCTTTATTAATGTTCATGAACAAAATTTTGTTATACTTTTTTAAAAACTCAATTTCATCTGGAATTAAATCAAAGTTTGTTTCGTTACTGTAATTTCCGTTTAAGATAGCATGGTGTTCTTTGGTAAACAAAGAGTCATCATAAAGCTGATCAAACGTATTGGGATAAACCCTTACAATAATATCTTTATCTTTTAATTCTTGTTCCCAATTAACAGTATTGTCTTCATTTCCGATTATACAAATATTCATTGAAGTTGATGATTATTATGTTAAAATAATAAAGGTGAAAAGCAATAAAGATTTTGTTGACAGCTCTTTTTTACTTTACAATGCATTTAAAGACAACAAACCATTAATGGCAGGTAAAATAGGGTGTAGTGAGCTAAATTGTTTGTATAACTATTTTAAGGCTAAACATCATAATCAGAATCCTATTCAATGGTTTCCTAATGTAGTTCAAGAGACGTATATTAATACAGGTGTGTTTCCTCAAACAGAAGAAGCAAGAATTACCTTTTGTGAAGAAATGAATGAGGCGGTAAAATATCTAGACTATGCAGTTACCTGGAATGGTAATTTTCCAGACTTTGAGAAAAAGTTTATAGCTATTAATAACAGTAAAGTAGAATATATTGACCTTAGAAGCCTAGAGCCATTTTATTTCGGGCTGCCATGGACTGAGCATTTAAAAGATAAAAACGTTTTAGTTATATCTCCTTTTACAGATACTATAAAAAAACAATATAAAAGAAGGGATAAGATTTGGAAAGACCCTAGAGTTCTTCCAGAGTTTAATTTAATTACAATATATCATCCCCCTAGTAAGGCTATTAGTAATAAGAATTATTATAAATCTTGGACAGAAATGGTTAATGATATTAAAGATATTATGAGCAGTATAGAATTTGATGTTTGTATTGTAGGTACTGGAGCATCATCTCTCCCCTTATGTGCTCATGCTAAAAAACTCGGCAAACAAGCTATGCATTTAGGTGGACCAACTCAAATATTGTTTGGTATTAAGGGTAAGAGATGGGATGAAAATAATATTATCAGTAAATTTTATAATGAATTCTGGGTTCGCCCTTCTCAAGATGAGATACCTGAAAATAATAAATTTGTTGAAGGTGGGTGTTATTGGTAATGAACGACCCATTAAAAATTCTTAAAGATTTTACAAGCTTTGTACCCTCTTCAGAATGGATAGTCAAAGAAAGCGGCCTTCCTTGGTTAGAGTTAGATATGATGGCTCCAAAAGACGAGATGTTTAAAGAAATTGACTCATTGAGAAATGATTTAATATTAAATTGCTCTAATATATCTAAACAATCTCCTGCTTACGAGGCTAGAGAAGAATATAAGAACAAACATAATACATCGGCTGCAGATCATAATTGGAAATTTATTACTCTTTACGGTATTTCATCTGATATTATAGAAGACGCTTTTAACTACGATAACATTAAAGAAGTAAGATATTCTTGGACTGAAGCGGGTAATAAGTGTCCTGTACATAAAGAGTTTATAGAAAAGCATTTTAATCTAGGTAATGATTTTTATATAAAATATGCAGTTTTAGAACCAGGAGGCTATACGCTTCCTCATACAGATAGCGGATGCTTTAAGGTAGGCGATAAAGATTATAATCCTGGTTCAGAGCTTTATGCTCTTACTTTTATGATAAAAAACTCTCCAGGAAATATTTTTAGTTTTTATCAATTTGGACAGCTTCCAATAACTGAGGGTAAAGGCTTTTTATTAAATGTAGATTACTTTCATTGTACACATAATACGAGCAATGAAAATAGATATCATATGATGATTATTAATACTAATAGAGATAAAAAATCTATATTAGATGTATTTAAAGATAAATCGTTAATACAAAGCTCCTGGATAAATTCTTTCAAGAACTTTAAAAATTAAACCGGTTTTTTTACGTAGAACCGGAAACTACGATGATGACTGATTGCTTTAGGGGAACCAGCTTACCCTCTCGAGCCTATGCTCTGATACTGTCGGCCTCCGAAATTAACTAACTACTATTTCTTTAAAAAGAGATAAAAAATCCACATCTACCATTCCTGTATCTTTTATCTCTCTTTCTTCTACTGTTTCTTTTTTCTTTCTCATCATACCCCTTATTATAGTTGAAAGTTTTAAAAGGTAAAGCCTTTTTTCATAAAAGTACTTAAGCTTATTCTTCTTCTTTTTCAAACGTTCTCTCAAAAAAAGAATTATAATACGGCTTGACATCTTGAGTTGAATATTTAAAGTGAGCTCCTGGAAAAGATTGCATCTGTCTATTACAGTATGTAGCAGCTCCTCTAACAGCTGCATTAGCATTATTAGCTTTAATAATCTTATAGTATGAAGATTTAGAGTTGATGTTCCAGGTACAATCAGGATCATCTACATCAATCCTAACTTGCCAAATATTCTCTCTAGATACTTTATTAATTTTTGCCATAACAGCAGTATTCTATTTCTGGTCTTATTGAACAAGGAACCCAATCACAAAACTTATTACCTTCATTATCAAACCAAACCTGATGACCCGTATACTGTTTAATAGGTTCCATCTTAAGCATTTCAACTTCAAGTTTAGCCATAGACTCCTTATAAAAAACATCCTGAAATACTTGTATAGGGGTCTTTTCTTTTTTAATAATAGGCTCTTCTAATTGCTTAACAATATCAGCAAATGTATTAGGAGATAAAGGCACTACTGCCTTAGAACCTAAAAGTGTTTGAAAAAGTTTATGAAAGATGCCCATAATATATTGTAACACATTCCTCCTATGAATCCGAGCACAATAAGAAATAAGCCAATTGAACAATCATTTACAGCAATTTTTATAGACCAATATAAGAATTCTTTTAATTTTCTCACACAATAGTAACGTTTTGTTTTACTTCTATTTCAACTGTATTTAAAAAGGCTTCTAACTTCTTTTCATCGAGCTCTATCTTAAATCTGTTTTTAATATCTTTAGCGATTTTCTTTAATATAGAAGGGTTATTAACAATAGAAGTTAAAACCATATTAACCGTACAATTTGTCGAATTCATATAAAGATATTAGATGATTATATAAAAATAATCAAGATTAAACTTTATTTTTGGTCGTATTTATCTCTTGCTTCAATGACGTCTTTAACAGAAAGACGTCCGCTAGGCATATCAACATTTAAATAATAACAGCAAAAAAAAATTACTACAGGATCAATCATTCTGAGGAATCCAAATCTGAACATATTTAACTGTATCATTTGCTTCTTTAGCAGATAGATACGCTTGCTCAGAGGAATCAGCTACAATAGTTTTATAACCAAGGAATTTAATTACCTTTTCATTACTTGTATCATACATTTCAAAACAATATTTCATTTTTATATTATATACGAATCACTTAAGGAATACAACTAAATTATTATCACCTGGATTAGAAGCAAGAGGTATCTGTATAATCCTCACACTCTTAATGGAATTGCCTTTAAAGAAACTTTTATCAAAATTAGTCTGAAATAATTTTAAACTATGAGCATTTAAATCTTCTATAATAAAAATGCCGCCAGCCTTTAGTTTATGTATACTTGTAATAAAAAAATTTACATTAGCATCGAACCTATGAAGCCCGTCATCAATAATTACGTCAAATTCTATATCTTTTAATTTATTATCAAATAATTCTTTAATAGTTTCAGATTTTGTTTGATCAACGTAAAACGTTTTTATTCTGTTATCTTCAAATAAGATATCTTTATCTATATCAGCGCCATATATATTTGAATTATTAAAATAGTCTCTCCACCCTCTAATTGATGCTCCAGGCTTACCATCTACCCCCATTGTAGATTCAATATTAGGATTGTTAGTACCTAAGCCAAGTTCAAAAAAGTTAAGTTTTTTATCTCTTTTATCAGAAAAAATATAATCGTAAAACTTTGTATAATTGTGGTGATGGCTGCTTTTATCACTTCCATACTTTGACATTAAAGTACAAAGAGGAGTATCTCTATTAAGATCAACAGATTTAAAAAAAGAATCTATCTTTTCTAGGTACATTAAATTATTTTATATAGCTTAGCTATGATTATCAAGCGTTTCTAATTTCTTTTTCTTGCTCTTTAGCTTGAACATAATCTAAATGCTGAGATGAATCTAAAATAAAGTCTAAAAAAAGATCAAACATTTCATTAAGCTCTTTATTTTTTCGTATTACATCTCTAGTTGAAGGAGATAATTCTTGAAGAAATTTACTAAACAAATTGCTATATTTTGTTATAAAGCAATTATCAAGCACTTGTTTTACTTCTTCTTTTATAACGCTTTTCAAATTTATAGCTTTGATAATTGTTGTATATCTTTAAGGGTATTACTATCAATAATAGAATAATACCTATTGTAACCTCTAAAAACTTTCTCACTCATTATTATTTAATTCGAAACCCTCTTCATCTAAAATAATTTGAGCTCCATCTATAGAAATGTTAATGGCATCTTGATAGTCACCTTCATCTAAACATTCTACAATTGCCTCAATTTCATTTCCTACTGTGGCTGTATCTGAAAGATCTTCTAAATTAATTGGAGCGTGCTTATGAATTTCTGTATTAAGAAGCCATCTGGCTACTTCATAATGGTCATGGCCCGCGTCAATATAATCTTTAACTTTAGAAGTTGTAATCATAAAACTTTGTAGCTTGCTCACCTTTCTTGTGCAAGCCAAATAGGCTATATTTAGTATTTTGACCTACTTCAGCCCACCGCTTAGCTTTGGCACGCCAGCTAAGAGTCTTTACTTTGTTATTAGGGTTGCTAGTAAGTTTATATTCTTGTGAATGATTGTCAGAAAAATGGCCACAAAACCCCCCGGGATGGAAATCCTTGGGCTTACGGGTACACTCTGCATCTAGCTCGCGAATTTTAATTCTTCGAGGGCTAATAACCTCTATCACCTCCCAGGCGTCTCTATCGGTATAATGAAACTCTGTAACGTGCTGGCCTACAAAAGGCTTATGCTCTGGAAGTTGTACTGTTCTAAGGTTCATATTATGATTATAATTGAACTTTGAATCTTGTCAAGCTATTTAGTGACTTCTTTTATAACTCTTTGCCAAATACTATGTTCTGGGCTTTCAAATAATGTCTTTTTAAGCTGCATTATATTTTGCATTTTATTATTATATACAGCTTCGTCTAAAGATTTAAGAATGTTTAAATTCTCTTCAAAGGTATCATTACTTCTAATATCTTTTAAAACAACAGCTATATTTCCTATATCAGGTTGCTCCGTTATATTAGGAGCTCCAAAGTAAACAGGTACACAATTATAATATACAGGATCATAGAACTTTTCTGTAATATAATTCTTTTCGCTAGTATTTTCTATTGCTAAAGAAAATCTATAAGGTTCAATGGCTAAAACTTTTTGCATTGAACAAATAGTACCTTTGTTTTGTTTGCTTTTAATATCATGATTTTCCCAGAAAAACCCATATGCGTCAAAGTCAAACCCCGCCTTCATTAAATTAGCTACAAAGTTAGTTCTTTGCATATAAAGATTACCTTCTGTTCTGCCATCTAGAGGAGATGCTTCTCTATTAGTAATAACAGAGCTAAAATTTTTATTTTTAATTGTATTAGAATAATTTAAAATATCATTAATATTATAAGCAGCATCATACCCTTTACCTCCATAAGGCATAAAATTCTTATGTTCTATATATTCATCGTAATTACCATATAATTCTTTTGATGTAACAAACACTCTAGAGCTCTTTTTATAAGCCTCTCTATCCCAATTTACAGACCAATGAGGCTCCATAAAAAAGTAAATAGTATGATTTTTATCTGTCTTTAAATTTTCTTTTGTAAAGCAGCATACTATAGCATAATCATAGCTATCATCTTCTACAAGCGTAATATCTTTATGGGAGTAATGATCTCCAATAAATTCTTTTTTAATTCTTAAATGAAAATCGTAGGATGTTGTCCACCAGGGAAAAAAGCGAACCTTTATCACTCAATTATTTATTTTCGTCCCAGTACCCTTTACAAGTATTTAATTGTAATTCCTTCTTCCATGTATGTTTATATTCTTCATGTAATGCGCGAATCTCTCTAATACTTTCAAGTCTTTGCTCAGATGTTAAAACTCTACATTCTGAAACCCCTTTAAATTTTACAGATACCCCGTCAACATAAATTGTAAAAATATGTTTTTTAGGGTATTTGTAATGAAAATATCTTTCCTTTTCTAAAGCTATCTTTGTAGGAAGATATGCAGATGCAAGGACTCTTACCGGTTGTTTCAATAAATTATAAAGCTTATCTCCACCAATAACAGGATCAAGCCTTTTTTCGGCATTATAATGGTGTGTAATACCTATCTTTTGAAATATTTCACCCGTATCGATAAATTCAGGCTCTAACAGATAAAGCTTAATGAACTTTCTATTAGCATATTTCTTTTCATAATCGCTATTATCAAATACCCTAAAAGGATATTTTGCCTCTGTAATATGTTTTAACATTCCTTTATTATGTATGAAAATGTAAATAAGTCAACAAAAAAAAAGAGGTGCATATTTCTATACACCTCTCTTTTAGCGTCACGGTTACGCGAAAGAAACTAGCAATCTGCCAGGTCAACTGCACCGTTATCGATAATAATTTGGTCTAACTTACGACCTAAGTTAAGTGCAACTCAGCCTATATAATTTGATGTGTAAGTTCTTCTCACATCTAAGCTTTAAGACCTGTAATACTAGCCGGGGAGTTTATTTATATGATTTCTAGTTATGATGGATTTATGTAAAAGCATTTAACCGCTTAGTACTACCATCAATCATATTCCCATCATTACATGTATATCTACATATATTCGCCTGCGGGTTACGGCGTTGGGCTATTCAGGATTTTCCTTCGAGGACCCTACCTCTACTTCCTACAGATTTGCTATCAAAGAACTAATAATGATTATACGTGCTTTTAAACTAGATGCAACTAGTTTTTTTAATTTATTTTAATTAAATCGGCCAACATACCAATAGAGCATATTACCAATAAACCAAGCACCGTAATAAACATGTAAAGAATTATTAAAAAGAATTAAAAAAGCAATTACTTCTTTTTCTTCTTCTTACTCTTCTTTTTCTTTTTCTTAGGGGCTTCGTCGTCAATAGTAAATTCTGGAAGATCATATTCTTTCTTAAGAACATCATACTTAACATAATCAACTACATTAAGAATCTTATTCTTAACAGAATATACAGCGTCTTCTAAAGCAAATTTTACTCTGTCGACTAAATCAGTTAGATTACTCATAATGGTATTTAGTCCAACAAGTTATAAAAACAATAAAAAAGCCGGGTTTCAACGAACCCGGCAAAACGTTTGTTTGGATATGAGAGCCGCTAGATCACAATAGCTAAACTCTAACCACCAAAACAATTAATATGATCTTGTTATTAATATAACCTATAGAAATAAGAATGCAACTACCAATGATGAATAGCATTAGCTATAATAAAGCCGCATGTTATAAAATTTACGAGCACAATTAATGTACGAATAATAAGGCTTATATTAGCATCACGAACCTTAAGAGTAGGTATTTCTGGCTTACATTCGTCTGTATGTCCCACCCTATGATCAATAGTTCTGGACCAAATTAACCAAATTTTTGTTAGAAAATGTTTCATAGCACGCTAAGTAATTATATGTTAGATGCTATTAAACGCCACTTTAGTAAAAGCTATAATTTAGTATTTTGGATACTTTTCGGCCCTGCTATGCTATGGACATTGACGGCTATATTTGAATTATATACAAAATATTATGATGAGTTAACCCCTCAAGACCATCTTCAATTTTTTCTAAGGTTCTTTTTTCCTATTTCTCTTGCAACTCTTGTTACTGTGTTAGAGAGAAGACAAAGATTAAGAAGAGAAGCTTTAGTAGGAAAAATTAAAAAGTATTTAGATAGTTAATCTTTAAATCTTTCTCTAAGATAAAATATATAGAGAAATACTGCAGCACAAATTAAGATAGTAGATAAACTCATTGCTTGCCTTTACATTTCATTTTTTGAGAAACTTCATAAAGATATTGTTTGTTGTCAGGAGTAAACCCATATTTGTCTTTAAAAGCTTTTAATTTAGATTTATTAAAGACAAGACCATCAAAATCACTTATCATTGACTCATCTGTAATAAAACACTCTTCAACGTCTAAATCATATAAGCTTACAATTTCTTCTATTTGCTCAACAAAAGAATTTACTATCTCTTGATCTGCAAATTCTATTTTTTTAAATCTTTTCAATTTTGTTATTTTGTATTTCAAACATATATCCTGCAAACATAAATCCCAACTCTATAAAATACTTAGTCTTCATAAAATAAAATTTAGGAAAAAATCTATAGGAAATATTTGGCAAAATAAAAAATCCCCAATTGCCTATTAAAAGTTTTACTAGAGGTCTACTACAATAAACTTTAGGGTCGTTTATATACCAAGGCTCAGATTCTGTCATAATGCTCGCCTTGTAATATTAATGAATGGGTAGGTTCTCCTGTAAGAAGATGTCTTGTTATATATCCTATTCTTTTTGATTCGTTTTTAGAAATTACTGAGTCGCTTTCCATTATTGGATCAGCAAACCCCTTAAGGTCTTTAGCAACAAATGCAGATGTAAGAGCATTCATGTGAGTACTTCTCATCTTCTTGTCTAGATATTCTCGTGTTAACACAATATTATTTAAATATATTAAAAGTAATTTTCAAGCTTACTTTTTCTTCTAATATCTAAACTTAAACAATGATGACCACCGCCAAACAATCTAGCATATCTTAAGCGATGCGGGATAACCTCTACATTATATTTTTTTAATTTTGGAGCTAAGTGATTATAATATTCAGGAAAACAAATAATTTGATTAGGAGATATAGATAAAAAGTTACAAAATATTTTTTCAGATGCAATAGGAACATATTCGTTACTAAAATCTGGATCAAGTTTTAAAGGCACTTTTATAAAATCCCACTTCTGAAGAGGCTTAGGAAGGCTGTCAATTACATCCATCGTAACAACAGCTAGTCCAGGTCTTACAGGTAGAAAGCATGAATCAATATGATTGTCAGCTATTTCACAAGTCCATACTTTATATTTTGATCCTATTTGTTCTTGAAGCCATCTAGCTCCTAGACGTTCATGCTCTGTAGGAGCATTAAAAAGTATTTTATCTCCTAATCGCATACAATTAGCAGCTTCAAACATAATTTCTATTCCACAATCAAGAGGAGATTTAAATTTATTTTTTAAGTCTTCATAATACTTCATTGAAGAATCTGATGTCTTATAAATTCTAGATTTATCATAAGAATTATCTGTAATAATAGGTCTAGGAGCGGATGTCCATTTTGCTCCTCTTTTAAAATAATCTAGAAAAATATGTTTTAGATAGTCATTTTCAAACACTCTGTAACGACAGCTAGAAGGAATTTCTATAATTTCATTACCAATAATAAGAGTAAGATCTCTTACATTTAATGCAGGGTAATTTGTACTTCTCCATGCAGGGGTTTTAATAAGAGTTAAAGATTCAGGTACTTTAGGACGAACTACAGTTATATTATGTGATTTTAACAGATCGACAAAACTCTCAACATCTTCTTTATGACAGTCAATAAATTTTTTATCAACAGCCCAGGGCTCAGAGAACGAAACATCTTTATGTCCATATACGTTATCATGAAAAAATAATTTAAACGTTATATCGTCTGCAGGAATAGTTTCTGGAAACCCTGCCCCTATAATTATTTCTTCGAGCTTATCCCACTCGTTATGGCTATTAACTACTGGCAAATCTTTTTTGAAGATCATCATAATTTTTATTAGCATCTCCTAACGAATGCAACATACCTACTATATTAAAAGTTTTAAATAAAGGCTTATTAAGAACACATCTAGGAAATAAAAACTTGGACATAAATGTAGAAAAATCTCCTTCTAACTTATAAGCATCTAAGGTCATTAAATCTATATTTTTAAATGCATTATAAATCAAATCTAAATTGCATATAAAAGCAGAAAAATCCATACCATATAATTTTTTATATGTAAAATCTTGTGTAGAAGATCTATAGACTACTAAATCTTTTGAAATCTCTTCACAATTTATATTTTCTGTATCGATATTATTACTACTATAACACAGAGAAAGGTTAATGAGTTTGTTTGATTTATAATAATTAAAAGCATCAATAATATCTTTATCATTTGCTAAAGAAAATTCATCATCTTGTATCCATAAGATATCAGTTATACCTTTTATTCTTAAAAAATCTAAATGAGAAAAAATAGATTGACCTAAAGTCATATTATTATAAATTGTACATTTAGTATTTGGAAGTACTTCTTTTATTTTTTTTGATAATGTCTTAGCTTCTTCTATGTTATAATTATGAAAATTAAATGTTTGTAGATCAACTAAGCTTTTTAATTTTATTTGAGGTGAATCTTTAAGGTGATAATTAACTAAAAAAGATCTATCCTTTCCATCTACCCCTGAACTAAAGCGATGATCGAATTGATATGTCTGAGTAATGCTGGCTATTTTCATTAATATGTAAAGCCTGTAAAATTAATGTTTCTATTTTTAAAGGTATCACCACCATCAGGCATATCCATCATATCATTTCTAGATTGATACTCCCAATTAATACTATCTTCACTTAATCTATCTTTAGAATAGTCTGAAGGTGTTTTGACTGTTGCGCAACTATTTAAAATCATTAATACACAACAAGCTATAATTAATCTCATATTATTATTTTAAAGGTAAACTAGTTTAAATCAATAAAATAATAATAAATACTATAATGGCAGTTACTTACCCTTCATTTGACGATCTTAACAGAAAAAAAAATAAAAGTAGTATTGCATTTAACTCGTTAAAATCGAAGCTTATAAATGGTCCTGGATCAGGCCCTCGCCCTGGAGCATTTATAAATACCCCTACTCCTTCTATTTCAATAACACCATCATTTACCCCGACTAATACAGTAACTCCTACCATTACACCTACAATTTCTTTGACAAACACTTCAACTCCAACGCCTACGGTAACAAAAACTCATACTATTACCCCCACAACGACACCTACTATTACTCCATCAATAACTGAGTCTAATACTCCAACCCCTACAATTTCTATTACACCTTCAATCACCCCAACAATTTCAGAAACGCCTACTATTACACCTACAATATCAGAAACGCCTACTATTACACCTACAATATCAGAAACGCCTACTATTACCCCTACCATTTCTATAACTCCAACCTTTACTCCCACAGCTTCTCGCACCCCCACATTAACACAAACACCTACAAGAACTCCTGCAATAACACCTACTCCCTCTATAACACCATCACCTTCTTATACTCCTAATTTTATTCCATCACCAACTCCAACCCCTTATCAATTTTATATTGATGGTCCTGGATATGGAGTTCTTCAAGGTGTAGTTGCTAATTCTATATTGACGTCGCGATTTTTGTTTAATGGAACAGGTGTAAGCCCTATTCTTCCTTCAGATATGATTATCTACTATAACGATCAACCTGTAACTTCCGTTTCATTTAATACGCAGGCACCTTATAATAGATTAGGAACACCTTTTACTTGGATTGTTAACAAAGATGATTCTAATTCTCCTAGATTTAACGGCGTGTTTACTTTGGGTAATGTATATTTCTACGATACGTTTGCTCTATCTCCTACACCTACGGCCTCTATTCCCTCTACAGGCACTCCAGCGCCCACTCCTTCAGTTACACCAGAAGTATCCCCTACACCTACTCCTTCAGTTACAGTGGGGTCTAATGTTTTGTTTGACAAAAGCTCTTTTAATGGGGTAGTAAATGAGCCTTATCTTACTGCAATAAAGACAGCTGCAGATAGATGGGCAACATACTTAAGAATACCAGCTAGTAAAGTAGATATTATTAAGCAAAGTGACCCAACATTTAAAGGTATTGTAATTAACTCTTATTCTGAATATACTAATCAATCAAGCTCTACAATAGCTTCGTGTGGAGTATATGACTTTAATATTTTTAATGGTGGTATAGGGCATCAGTTAATTACTGGATCATTTAATCTTAGTGTTAATTTAAAATACTCAGGATGGAGTGCTAATGATTTAGCTAACGTTATAACCCATGAATTAGGACATGCTTTAGGTGTAGGGCAGTTCTGGCAATCATTCTTTGAAGTTTATGGATCAGAACCTCCTTCAAATTATTTCTTAAATGCATCAGCATATAATGCTCTTAGCGCAGCTTACGGTACTTTACTTGGTAGCGGCCGCCCTAAGGTCGCATTAGAAAACGCAGGGGGGTCAGGAACAAGCTCAGCTCATTGGGAAAATGATTATAGAAATTCTTCAGCTGCAGGTTCTCTTGGTTACAACTATCCAGGACTATTAAATGAATTAATGGTTGGTACTTATAGTCAAGGAGGTACATATAGACTATCTCCTATATCAATTAAATGCTTGACTGATTTTGGTTACGAAGAAATTATACCTGGGGCAAGTGAAGGCAATCCTACCTTAGTAAATTCATTAATCGATGGAGCATCTATCATTAAGTTTGATCATTGTAATGAATATAAAGAACTAGGTTCAGGTAATGTATATGCTAGCAATGGAGAGTTACTCTACACAGGAGTTACTTTTGCTTAGGCTTTAAAAGTGGGAAATAACGCTGTATCAATAAAATTCTTAGCTTTATCTATACCTACGTATTTAGCTAAAGCTTTTTGCGTTTTAGTATTGAGTCTTTGATTGAGTGAATATTTGTTTTGACCTTGTATGTGCTTTAATGTATCTTCCTTATCAAGATAATGACCGTCAAATTCTTTTTTAGCACAAAAAGAAAGATAACCCTCCAGTAAACCAACACATTTTTCCTCTATACTTAAGTAAGAACTTTCGTCAGGAGAAAGTGAAATAAAATTCTTGGAGAAAAATTCAGCCCATTCAGGTAAAATTCTTTGAAACTCTTTAGTATCTTCATATACTTGTTTAATTTGATTTTGTAATTCTGTAGCACCAAAAGGAGAAGGAGTATAATCACAAAATACTCCTGTAATTTTTCCAGATAACTGAATTACGTCAAAACCAAAAATAGGAATACCTTTATAATAATTTGGAAATAATACACAATGTACAACCTCTACTTTATCTGAACCTCCTTTAAAATATTCTAAGTGACCATATCTAATAGCAGGGCTATGATAAACATTATTACTCCAAGTATATGAATCAGATGTAAAATAATCTGATAAACCAATTTCTTCTAAAGAGCTATCTAAACGCGTTTTAAGCTGAATATATAAATTTTCTAAAATATTAGGCGAGAACGTTTGGATCATATAATTAATTTATTTATGCATTAGGTTAATTTCAACATCATAATTTTGTCGGCTAAATCTTTATGAAAAGCATAAGCAATATTGACTTCCTCTATAAATTTATCTACATTTGTCTCGTCAAGATTTTTTTCGATAAGTTTTCTAATTCTTTTAATTGATCCTCTTACATCTTTAAAAACATATTTGTTACCAAACTTAATTTTTCTTTTTAATATTTGTCCACCATACATATCTGCAAGCCATCTTATATAAAGTTCTGCTTTTTTATAAAATTTATCCTTAGAATTAAAATGATCTAACCATTTATTACAAAAAAATACATTTGCATCCAACCTGACATGCGAACAAATTTTAGAATATTCTACTATATCTCTTTGTATTTTATCAGATTGTTTAATATCAGAATTAAGAGAGCCATCTAATACAAAAAATTCTACACTCTTGTAAATAGGTAAAAGATTAAAAAGATAAACATAATATTGTTCATCAGAAAGAGTACCGTCTATCATGCTTTTAAAGAATGGGTGAGATTCTATTTCGTCATGAAGCTTTTTAGTAGCTTGCTTAATTTGTTTAGAAAATTTATTCGGCCTATAAGCTGTTATTACTTTTAAGAGATGCCAAAACATATAATAATTTATTACACTGCGTTTAAATAGCTATCGGCCTGTCTTGCTGCAAATACATAATCGTAATAATAGTAATAATTTTTATTGTTATGAATAAAAGTAGGTTTATCTTTAATAAATTCTAACCATTTCTTTTTAAATTCATTTCCATGAAATGCTGCAACGTCGTCTTCATGAACAATATGTACTGATGTCAGTACATTTTTATTATTATATTCTATACGTGTGCGTTGACAATATTTCATACCAATATATATCTTTCTTCATCTGTTACTCTCAAATCAATATTATTAGGAAAAAATTTGTTAGGTAAATATATTCTTGATGCATCACTCAGGAAGCCCATCCACCAACTGAACGTACCAAAGCTAAGTATGAGTTTCTTAAAGCATGCAAATTGTTTTAATGTATTAAAAGGCGTATCTTCAACAAGAATAGCTTTATCTTTATAATCAGTTAAAATTTTCTGAACTATATTATGTGATGGTTCATCGCTTGCTAAAAAAATTTTATCAAAAGATTCGCTTTTAATAATATCTAAAAAATAATTATCAGGTACATCAAAGTGAGAATGGTTTTTAAAATCTCCTTTTCTTATGTGGACTGCTATGCAATTACTAAAATCAAACTCTTTATTATTAATATAAAACCATTTTTTTAACTTATGTTTATAATTTTTATAATAATTATAATTTTGAAAATAACCGTTACAAATTATTTTTCGTTCTCTTGTATCGTTTAAAATAGAATCTAATAAATCTGATGAATAGGTTATTATACCATTAACATTTTGAACAGGGTCATGAATCTCTTTTCCTCCTAAACTGTCGGGTAATTTAAAATTTTCACTTAATTCCGGTATTTGTAAGTTGTGTGTAAATTTATAATTAAAATGCTCAGCAATAATCCTTCCAAAAGCATACTCAAACATTTGATTACCTAAACGTCCTCCCGACCTCTCTACATGTACCATACTACTCCTTAACGAATAAAGCATCGCCCCACGTATCACCGCCCCAATCTGTATCCTGTCTTCTGAACCCAAAATTTAAAAGAAATGTATCTAGTTCTTCTACCATAGCGCAACCTTCGTAAAGAGGTGCTCTGTTAATTTCTGTATATATCCATTTAATCTCTTTAAGAGTATTAACTGATCCCTTTAAAACTTCTAATTCATAACCCTGCACATCCATATTAATAAAGTTATAACCTGTAAAGTTAAATGAGTCTAAAGTTTTAATTTTTATTCTTTCCATATTATTAAAAGTAATATCGGGGTGTTGGGTGGTATGAAGTTGAGGCTTTAATACAGAACTGCTTTGACCGTTAGACGCTACAAAAAAATCTACTTCTTTCTCTTCTGGACCTAAGCCTACAGGATGAGCAGTTATTTGTTTAATACTAGGAGGCATTTTAATTTCTTGTAAATTTTTACGAAGTACTTGAAAAGTACTTAAACTTGGTTCAAAGAAAACTATTTGATTAATATCACTATCCTTATAGTAGGTGTGTATTTCTTGGCCTTCATTAGCGCCAATATGAATAACACCTGTAGGCTTAATATTCCATTTATTTTTTAGAAAGAAATAATCTAAAAGCATATATTATTATAATAAAAGCATTTAATATTGCAAATTTATTGAGCTGTCTTCATCCAAAGAGCTTTATTAGTAAGATCAGAATAGGGAATTGTTTCAACATGACCATCTAAAAAAGCTGCTACTGCATTGTCGCTATATCTTGCTGAAACAAAACCAGTGCTTCTAGCAGAAGAATTGTCGTCATACTTAGTTAAAGTTGGAGGCATTACATAATAAAATCCTCTATACTTTTTACCTACTGCTTCACTTCTAGATGTACAAAAAACAATCATTCTGCCTGGTTTAGGTATTTGCAATGCATTAACAGCTACATTTGAACTAGTAGCAGAAGGTCCGCTAGAATCATTTCCTCCTAAATAATTGTTCATTCCCAAGGAAGGAATTACGCTAACTAAATAAGACTGACTAAGACCGCCTTGGCTTTCTATAAAAGATTTACTTTCATTTACTAATACACTCCCATACATTCCATAATTTAAATAAGGAGCGAGTCTCCAAGGCCATCGATGAGCTTCATGACTATCTTCACCTGACATCTCTTTACCATTAGCGTCAGTTGCCACACCGTTAATGTCATACGGTTTTATAAAAATATTATTGTTATCACTTAAATGAGAATGAAATGCGATTATTAATTGTTTTGCTGCTGATATGTCATTACTTTTTTTTGCAGCTAGCATAGCCTGTTTAGCTGAGGGAAATAAAAATGTAGCAAGAAGGCCAATAATAGCTAATGTGACCAGCAATTCTACTAAACTAAAAGCTTTCACTTGAATAGTCTTATAATTAAAACTATTACGATTGCACAAAGAATAAATTCAATAATTTTTGGTTCAGGAATAATATTTACGTAAGGTGAGAATGCTGATTCAGCTGAGTAAAATTGAGCTGTTGTTCCTTCTACACTTGAATACGTACCTATCAACCCTAATCCGTTATTGGAAAGCGTACCAGCTTTCCATTGTGAAACGGCGCTTGTTATATCAATAGCCTTCCAACCCGCCTCAGTAAAATTAACTGAAGCAATTGTTGACTGGTTTAAGAGATTGTTTTGATACCACGTAAGAGGAGATGAATCTGTAGAGATGTTTACAAACGAATCTGTAAGCGCAACCACTCTTAAAGTGAATGTTTGTCCAGAGGTGTAGTAAGTGTAAGAAGGTGGACCTTGATAGCTAGGATCAACTGCATTAGGAACTCTAAAGCGTTGTAGATTTAAATTAAGCAAGGCTGTATCACCATTATTAAAATTTGAAAGATCATTAATTTCAATACCCGCTACGTTAAAATGATATTGATAAGGACTTCCAGATGTTAAGTTATTTACCCCTACATAAAAAGGAGTTCTTACATCATTGTAAGTCCCATAATACATATAATAATCTGCATCATACGATACGCCTACAGTTGCAGCATTTAATGATGTAGACAAAATAATTGAACACAATAAACTAACTAGCTTTTTCATTTTATCTATTTATTCTTCTTGTTTCTTAATCCAAGATACGACAAAATACTAGCAGTAAGTAAAGATATTACAAAAGTACACTAAAATATTTATGTTGCAACTAGTAAGGATGCATATATATTAGTAATATGAATAAACTCATCACAGCTCTTGCTGTTAGCTTGATGTTGGCAGGCCTATCTTTGGCCGACTCCGGTACCGCATCCAATGTTGGATCTGGTGACGAATGGTCGGTAGAGCGTGGCTTTGCTGCAGCTGGTGATCTATTAGTAGTTAGACCGCTTGGTGCCGCTGGTACTATTGCAGGCTTTGGTCTATTTGCTGTTGCTTCACCTTTTGCCGCCATGGCTGATTCGGCTGACGAAGTATTCAATACCTTGGTTGAAGAACCAGGTGAGTATACTTTTAAGAGAGATCTAGGCGATTTCTCCAAGTAAGATTGTTTGGCTTAGAGTTCTATCCTTTAAGCCAAATAAATAATTGCATGACATTTAAAGAGTACATGCTAAAAATTTTAAAGAAAAAAAAGAAAAACGTACTCCCTCAATCAGATAAATCTCATTTAGTGACTAGTAAAGATATACAAAGCACTCAGCAGCTTCCAGCTGCTAGCCCTATACAGCCAAGTTTAAGTTAATTATTTTTGCCACTCAGCGTTCTTGGGCAAATAAGCCTCAAGAGACAAATTAGGACCAATGTAACTTGTTTGAATTAATTGCTTTGTTTTTGGATCAACAGTAAATACCGCAACCCCACCACAGTTTAATTTCTTAGCTACAACTTTATCTTTATTTTCTTCAGCCATAGAAGAAGTATAAAATAAAAAATTAAAAAATCAACTTACTGAATTTTGTGCTGAAGATGATCAGAAGCCAATGTTAAGATTTTAACTAAATCAGCTTTCTTATACTTTTTAGGGCTAGCAAGAAGAGCATCAATTAAATCTAATGCTTCATGGCTTGTATTGTAATGAGTAGATGTAGCTTCTTCTTCTTCATTCTTTTCCTTTGCTGCGATTGCAGCGCTAATAGCAGCTCTTCTCTTTAAAAGATATTCATCTTGTTTGTTTACTACACCGTCGTTATTAACGTCTTGATCTTCCTGACCTACAGGATCTATATCTTCTTTAACAACATCTCTCTTAATATACTTCTCAAACAAAATATGATCATCTAATGTCATAAAAGTATTTATTCTTACGGTAGTTAAAAAACATATATTTTATACATATTTGACTAAATAATTATATGAGAAAGGTTAAACTTAAGATAACTGATTCTAATATAAAAAATGGAAAAATTACTGATCCTGCTAATTGCCCTATTGCTAATGCAATTAAAAGACAATTTAAAGGTTTAGTTTCAGTAAGTGTACTAGCTGATAGAGCTTTTATTAAGCTTAAAAATGGTAAAAGAGCTACAACATATAATTCTAACCTATCAAAAGAAGCTACTCAATTTGTAAAAAATTTTGATAGAGGATTTAAAGTACGTCCATTTAAATTTGAGTTAGTTTTAAGCAAATAATTCTTACAAAAAGAATAAATATTTTTATGGCTACAATTAATATATCTCCAGGTATTAATGTTATTACCTACAGAGGAGATACACCTTTAAATTTCTCTTCTATAACTAACTTTGACACTAATATTACTAAAGTAATGTCACCTGATTGTAAGGTAAGAGGGGGTGTAGTTTACCAAAACTTTCAATCATATTTTCCAGGAGCAGGCCCTCTTAATGATTGGCTTACTTATTTTGCCGGTATTTCGTCTTATATTGTTGTAGCTAAAACAGCTTTTTCATTTAATGAACAAGGAAGAAACTTAACACAAAGTTATTATATTAAGCTTACTGCGCCCATTGGCATGGTATATATTGATTCCAATAGAGTTAATTCTATACCTGTATCTAACTATGATGCTTATATAACTAACGTATATTGGTTTGATCAATCTATATCAACATGGAGAAAGTATACTCCAGGCTTAGGAGCATTAAATGATCTTAACGGAAGTGGTAATAACAATTGGCTTCCTGGTAGAACATATTACGTACAAGGTAAACCAGGGCCAGGAAGCGTCTCTATAGTTTTAGATATACCTAGAATCTACGATTATCTTTTAGCAGACGATGATTCATTCCTGCTAACAGATAGTGATGATAATATTTGCGTTGACTCTTAATTAAACAAACTTAAGTCCAGGTCTTTCCTCTTTAGTAAACAACTCTAAAATGGCTATCTTTTCTAACAAATGCCATTCATGATTAATCTTTATACATTTACCTGTAGGTGAAAATTCATTAATTTTGCCCTCATGAATTAAAAATCTATTTACGGCAGTATTAATGAACAAAATTTTTCTATCAAGCAATTCGTCTTGAGTGTATTTTTTTTGTTGCATATATAAAATAGAAACCTCGCGTCGATAAGAAGAGCTAAACTCGACGCGAGGTTTCGTTGTTATTTTTTAGTTAACTCAGGCTCCTCTTAAGCTAAATTAATTAGCTCTGTTTCGACCACTTACCGTTGATCTTGATAGCTTCCTGAATGGCGCTATCAGAGATAGGAGTGGAAATGGTCACTCCAAGTTCAGCACGAACCTGCTGAACGTTCTTACCAGCGCGCAAAAGCTTAAGAGCAGGGCGGCTGATGTAGTTAGTCACGAAACCAGCGGGCTTCGAGGCCAAATACTTGGCATTGGTAAGGCGAGACTTACCGGTGACGATACAAACCAAGCGAGGGGTCACCTCGCGAGAGGTCTTAGCGGCGCCCTCTCGGTTAGCCGGGTTCTTGCGAACCGTCGGTTCAATCAATGTATTACTCATTGTTCATATATTATGGCTGAAAATGCGGATATGTCAAGTGTTTTTTTAATATTTTTGTAACTACTTAATAATCATGGGCAGAAGTGGATTCGAACCACTGAAGGCGTAAGCCAAGAGATTTACAGTCTCCCCCGTTTGGCCACTTCGGTATCTGCCCAACTGCTCAGGTAGGGATCGAACCTACGACCTAGGCATTAACAGTGCCCCGCTCCACCGCTGAGCTACTGAGCAAATTCGGACAGAGTAGGATTCGAA
>Ga0214923_10002130_pt1 | contig 26905 bp, 14 predicted proteins | sample LL1510_MetaG_FD_177993 | JGI IMG/M metagenome (GOLD analysis project Ga0214923, IMG submission 177993) | Freshwater microbial communities from Lake Lanier, Atlanta, Georgia, United States - LL-1510 | ecosystem: Environmental > Aquatic > Freshwater > Lake | place: USA: Georgia | collected...
TTTAATTTGATAATATTTACTCTATATAAAAAAAGTAAAAAATAAAATTAATTAATTCCTTAATTTCCTTAATTATTTTTATTCTTAAAATCTTATTAAATTTCTTAATTCTTTCTTATTAATAAAATTATTTATTATTGATTACTTATTATAAATTTGATTTTGTATTATATAAGACGAAGTCTTATATATTATACAAATATTTTCATTATAATGATTCAATATATAATAATGATAAATATTAATAAATTCTTAATTAAAATGAATTATCTAAAATTTGCTTTATAAAGTAAAAATACTTTAACTCTTATATTAATATATTAATGATTATTATCTAAATATTATAAATGTAAACTATGTATGAATTACAAATGAAATTTGTAATTATATATACATAAATATAATCTTATAATAAACAAGTAATAATAATGATAAATATTAATGATTTATTTATTAATATGAAAAGTTGAAAAATCGCGTTATAAAGTAAAAATACTTTAAGATTAAATGAATAAATTATGTTATTAATAAGATAGTTATAATATTGTTATCTTTGTATATATCAACGAAGTTGATAATTATACAAATTATTATATTATTATATTATTATTATTATTATTTATTATTTATTAAGATAAATTCATAAATTTATTATCTATTATTTTGTTATTAATAATTTTAGATTATTATATTATAGTTATTATTAATGATTAAAATATGCATGAAATGCATAATTCAAAATATAATAATGATTAAGTTATAATATATTTACTTATTAATGATTTTAACAGATATTTTAATTGTTAAAATTTCGCTTTAATAAATTTAATACTTTTGAAAAGAAGTGAGTTTACGAACGTTAATAATCTATATTTTCATTAATACATTATTATTAACTTTAGGATTTAAAGATTATTAGTTTATTTAATTTTGATTTTTAAGATTATTATTCATTTATGAATGTTAAACTGCTAATACATTTATAAAATCAGTTAATATACTTAAACTACTTAAAATAGTATAAAAATCAGTAAAATAATACTAAAATTAGTAATAAAATCGGATTTTTTAGATGTTAAACTGCTAATACATTTTGTAATAAAATAATATTCCTTATAATTATAAATAAAATCAATTAAATCCTATTATTAATATATTCTTATAATATTGTTATCTTTGTATGTATCAACTTCGTTGATAATTATACAAATTATTATATTATTATATTATTGTTATTAATTGTTTGTTTTATTAAGATAGAATCTCAATTTTTATTATTGATTAATTTGTTATTAATATTATTCATTCTTATATATTTTCGTAATATTTATTTTGTATTAATACAAATTCTTATAATATTGAATGATATGAATACTAAATATTTTAAAATATAATAATGATTAAGATATAATAAGTTTAATTATTAATGATTTTAATAGATATTTTAATAAATTTAATACTTTAAGATTTTATTTCAAAATATATATTTATTTATTGTTATTTAGATGAATTTATTAATTTTAGGATTTAAAGATTGTTAATTAGATTGTTTATATAAGATGAATTTATTTATTTTTGGATTTAAAGATTATTTATTTATTAATTTTAGGATTTAAAGATTATTAGTTTATTTATTTTTATTTCGAAATATATATTTATTAATTGATATTTCGATATTTCTTAATAAATAATATTCTTAAAAATTCATAAATAAATAATTTAAATAATATTTATTATTGATATACTTTAGAATTTTATTAATAAATTTTATATCTATTATTTTGTTATTAATATTTTATAAATATATATTATATCTGTATTAATAATTTATTAACATTGTTAATGGATTAATTTTTGATTTTATTTATTTTATTTTTAGATTATTTATAAATTTATTTGTTTATTTATTAAAACATTTTTTTAAACGTGGAATTTCATTAATCATTATTATATTAAAATTTATTTTTAGATTTTTAATTTTTAATTTATTATCTTAATATATATTTTTTATTTATTTATTTATTATTAATGAATTTATTAAATTTAATACTTTGGTATTTAATCCATAAACTACGTTTATAATTTATTATATTATTTATATATTGTTAATATATTATTATATTTTTCTTATTTATGATTAGTTATTTAAACATTTTTTTAAACGTGGAATTCATTTATCATTATTATATTTTTATTTTTGATTTTTTAAGATTCTTTATTATTTAGTTTATTATATAAGATGGATTTATTAATTTTTGGATTTAAAGATTATTTATTTATTAGATTGTTATATAAGAAGAATTTTTTTATTTTTTATTTCAAAATATATATTTATTAATAGTTATTATTATTTTGTTTATTTATTAAAACATTTTTTTTAACGTGGAATTTCATTAATATATTATTATTAATTTTTGGATTTAAAGATTATTTATTAAAACATTTTTTTTAACGTGGAATTTCATTTATACATTATTATTTACTTTAGGATTTAAAGATTATTAATTTATTAGATTGTTTATATAAGATGAATTTATTAATTTTTTATTTTTAGATTCTTAATTATTTAGTTTTATTATATAAGAACAATTTATTAGATTATTATATTTATTAATTTGTTTATTTATGATTACTTATTAAAACATTTTTTTTAACAAGGTATTCATTATATTATTTTGATTTTATAATTTATATTTTTTATTTTAGTTAATTGTTTATTATTATATAAGAAGAATTTATATATTGTTTGTTAATTAGTAATTTATTATTATATTATTATAAAATTATTTTATAATTTATGAAATTTTAAGAATTTATTTATATTTTATACTTTAAGATTTTATCAATTAATAATATTATTAATTAATTATATTATTAATGATTCTTATTTATGATGAATTTATTAAGAGATTATCTCAATTATTATTTCTTTTATTAAATCATTATATTGTTACAACAATTTAAAACGTTGTAAGGTATAAAGAATGTAATATTATACTTGTTAAAATATTTAATTTTAGAATCATTGTTTAAAATTTATTATAATAACATAAAAAATATGCATTTAATATTTTATCTTTATTTAATAATTATATTCTTGTTTTATTATAAGATGAATTAATTATATTGAAGTATTTATGATTTTTAATTAGATAATTTATTAATATAAATTTGTTAATTCATATAATTTATTTACAAATAGGACAAATATTTTAAATTTTAAACCATTAATCAGCACATTATTAATGTAATAAATGATTACAATTAAATAAATAACAATTTTAAATTTATAAATTTTGTTAACAAATACAACAATCATATTCAGAATTTTCTAATTAAGAAACTTAAATAATTAATAAATTTTATTTTTAATTATCAGTTAAAGGATTATTTTATTATTATAAATTAAAATATTAATTATATTCTGGATTATTTTCAAGATATTGTATAATATTATTTAAACATTAATTATCAATGATATCATCATTAAATTATATATCGAATTATTCAAAATTATATTGATCCATATTTTGTAAAAACTTGTTTAATATGAATAAAATTATTTTCATTCCTTATATATAAATTATTATGAATTAATAATATTAATAACTTATTAAGAATTAATTAACGAACCTTCTACCCACGCTTATTAAGTTGAAAATGCTTCATTAATAATAAATATATTTTATAATGGATTAAGCATTACTTATGAAATTTAAGAACTATTATAAGAAGGTTTCCAATAATGAGCACCTTATTTCCAATCAGCAATTTAATAATGTTTGATAATAAATTATTTTTTTAATTATGTATCAATTTATAATAATAAATTATTATTATTATTAATATTTATATTATATTATTATTGAAATTATTAAATTAAAATTTAAGTAGATAATTAAATAAAATCATTATATAATATAGAATAAAGATGTTATAAATTGTTTTAATTTTTTTGATTTAGATTTGATTATAAATTAGATTTATATAATAATTATAATATAAATTAACATTAATGTCCATCAGTATATGATATTTGAAGTACTTTATTAGTAATAGGAATAACAAATCTTAAATTATTAGTAGAAATGGTTTTATTAATAACAAATTTTAATGAATAATCAATATTATTATCATTAAATTTAAAATCAATATTATTATATTATTATTCAAAAATTGCATAAATACGAATTAATGGATTTGATTATACAGAATTTAATAATTTTTGATAATTATTAATGATATTAGTATCAAAATTAATATATTAAATATTTTATAAAACTTTTTAAGGTAATCCTAATATTAATTATTTACATTAATATTGAATTTAACAATTTATTTAATTATTTTATTACTATTTACATTCTATAATAATATTATTATTTTGTTATTTAATTACTTTATAAAGAGATGTATTATATATTATATTTAAATTTTTAGATAATAAATGAATTAATTATGAAAATCCACCTTTAATGATATAAAATTAATTTTTATTATTATGAAGATTATTTGTTAATTATTTATATGCATCAACGGCATTCTAATTATATAATTCAGAATAGAATCCGAAACTATCAATAATAAGTTAAATGAATATCTGAATAGATTTAAATAAACAACAAGATTATTAATTTAATAATATAGAAGTAATTTAAAAATTTAATTATTAATCAATAATATATAATAAAACAAATTCAATATTTTAATATAATAGGTCATATATAGTATAATCAATTAATTATTTAATAAATGATTATTAAGAAATATTTTAACATTTTTATTAAGATTTACAATTATTACAGAATTATTATTAATTTTATTAATCAGAATATAATGATAATATTTTTTATTTATATTGATTATTATATTATTATTATTATAATGATTAAAGATGTTAATTAATAACATCAATAAATTAAATTAAAATATTTTACATTATTTAAACCTGTTCATTATTATATATATATTAATTAGATTATTATATTACAAATAATTATTATTTATTATTTATAGGAATTAAATTTAATTTATATTTTTTTATTAATTACATGATTAATTATTAATTTTAATGAATTCTAGAAGCTCCGCATTCAATATATTATCTATCGTTTTCTAACTAATTATGAATGGATTACTATTTTATTTAATTATTTTATAAAAATTAATTAATTTATTTACTATATATTCGACCTCCTAATATTTTATATTATTCAATTATTAATATATTAAATCCTTATTTTATTAATTATTAAGCAATCCAAAGATTACCTATACCTGATCCAACTAGTAAAAAATCATAAATTATATTATTATTATTCATTTAAATTAACAATTAAATTTAATTTAAATAAATTGTTAATAAAATTAAAACATAATAATGAATATAAATAAATAATAATAAATAATTGAATTAAAAAATAATGAACATTTTCTATAAGAAAATTTAAATTAAGAAGATAATGAACGTTTTCTATAAGAAAACTAAAAATTAATATAATATAATATATAATAATAAATTATATAATAGTAATAATAAATTATATAATATTAATAATAATTAATGATATCAAATAATAATTAATAAATTAATTAAATTAATTGTAAACGAATAATAATAGAAGTTTTAGAAAAATGTATAATTTATTTAGTTTCATCAATTATAATTATATGTTTAACAAAAATAGTATTAAAATATATACATATTAATATATAAGAAAATATAAATAGTTTAAAAATATGAAATTATATATTAGTTTTATTACAGAAAATTTTCATTATTATTATTATTATTATTATTATTATTATATATGATTTTATATATATGATTTTATACGAGATTAAAGAATTTCTATTTATTATTATTTATTATTAATGTGTGATTATTATGAATTTTAATCATTACTAATAATATTATCTTAATTTCTATTAAATCCTAAACAAGAAGAACAAGAAAAATATGAAGCAATACAGTCATTTTTTGTTTAATTAAAATCATTTTTTATTTTCAAAAGATCATTAGTGATAATTTCTAAATCAGATTATAAAATTTATACATCATTAATTATTTTAATATCATCATTTAAAACTTTATTAAAATTAGTATTAAATTTTTGTAAATTATTATTCATTATTTATTATATAAATAAATATCATTTAAATATTATATTATTATTTTTATGAATAAAATAATAAATAAGTATTATTAATATAATAATAATATATAATTGATTTAAAAATCGAAATATATTATTATAAAAGATAAATAATGGTTATAAACAATATATTATGAATCATTAAAATAAATATTATAAGTATTAAAGAAGTAATAAATAATTAAAATAATTTAATAGTAGTATAAGAATTATATAAATAAACATAAAATTTAATAGAAAGTATATTATTAATAGATTATAATAATAATTAATAAGATTTATAGAAATTTAATGAAATATTAGAATTATATATAGATTATATATAAGATTCTAAAACTATATAATCAAATAAATTTGTAAAAATGTATATGAATGATTATATATATAATAAAGATAAATTATTTATAAAATTATATGAAGTAAAATGTGAATTATATTATGTTAAATCAAATAAATTATAAACATTAATAAATAATAATAATAATAATAATAATAATATAAATATATAAAAACTTTTTATAAATTGTATAGATGAAAAATAAAATAATAAATAAACATATGAATGTGCGTTATGCACTTTAAATATATGTGATGAATATATAATAAACTGATTAATAAATAAGATATCCAAAAGTATTATATAATTGTATTAATGAAAAATGTAAAAATAATGAAATTAAATGTTTAAATTGTAATAATAAATATTAAATAAATAATATGGAAAATTTCTATAATTAACATTTAAAATAATATAATTGAATAATATAATTAAATATCATAAAATTAATAATTAAATTAATAAATAAATGAAAGATAATAAATATAAATAAAAATAAGATAACAAGAAAATATTAAAATGAATTAATAATAAATAATTATTTTATTAAGTATATTATCATTAAAAGTTTGTATTATATTAGCATTAGTAGTATTAATTCTATATTTAAAAAATGATAACACATATAATAAATAATTAGGATTTACAGCATTAGGATTTTTTATTGTATTTATAATAGGATTATTAAGTTATTTTACTACATAATGATTAATATCTTATTGAATTAAATATTATTAAATTAAAAGATGAATGAATAAAATAAGAACTGGTTATAAGTAACTTATAAAAATATATTATAAAAAATTTTATTATCATTATAATAAAATTAAATACCTTTATAAGAATATGAATAATATAATATGATTAATGATAATACAAATATATTTTTATTATAAGAATTATATAAAATTACTTAATAATTTATTGAGAAACTATTATAATAAAATGATAATTATGATAAAATTTCATAAATATTAAATTAATATATATAATATATATAAGATTCATAAATTACATAATCTAGATAATTTATAAATATATATATAAATGATATGATAAATGATTAAATTATATTGCAATATTTTATCAAATAATTTGAGAAATTATATGAAGTAAAATGCGAATTATATGATATGTAATGTTTTAAAAATTCAAAAGAAATTATATTATATAATATGTAAACTAATTAATTATAAACATTATTTGATAAAAAAACATAAATTGGTAAATTTTTTGTTAATTGTAAAGATAATAATATATAAGAAGAACCTACTTGTACAATTTGTTTAGAATATATTTGTGGATAATAAGACGAATTAAACTAATAATTAATATAAAATAAATAAATAAAAATATTATATAATTGTAATTAATAAACATGTAAAAATACTATATTTCATTTATAATGTTTTATAAAATATTATAAATTATGTGAATAAAAAAATAAAATAATTTGTAATATATGTTAAACATCTAAAAATTTTAATAATATGAAATAATTTTATAATGATAATTTGAAATAATATTTATTTAGTGATTTAAATAAAGAAATTTAAATTTAATAATTTGAATAATTATATAATAAAAATATTGAAAAAAATTATTAATAAATATTTAATTAACAATTAAATTAATAATAAATTTAATAAAATATTTAATTAAATAATTAATTAAATAATTAAAATAATAGAAAATAATTATTATTATCAATATCAATAATAATATTAATAATGGGATTATTTTTATTATTAGCATCATTTGTTAATTTTTGTATAAATGTTACATAAAATAATAAATAATAAAATAGTTCTGAATTATTTGCGGAATTATCAATACCATTTATTATATTACCATTAATAGGATTATCTATATATTATTATATTAAATGATATTTAATTTTTACATTTAAGATAATATTATTAATTTAGAAAAATCATATATAAAATATATTAATATAATAATTATTATTAAATGTTAGATAAAATAATTTAATAATAAAATTTAAATTTAAAAATTTCAAAAAATAGTAAGAAAGTAAATATGATTAAATCAGATAATAATAATGAAAATAATAATAATAAAAATAATATAATGGATTAAGAATCATATTTTTAAGAAATTATTATTTATAAATATATCAAACATACTAAAAATATTGTTATTTAATAAGATTAATCTTAAAATTTTATTAATATTAAATGTTATTAATATATATCAAATGATGAATAATAAAATTAAGATGATTAAATATTATATAACGCTTATTAAATATTAATTTAAATATTAAATTATAAGAAAATAGAAACTTGTTTATTTTACAAATAAAATAAAAATAATGATTAATTTATTAGAATATTTAATAAAAATATGAAATAATAGGAAATCTTTATAACATAATTAGGATTATTATTATGTTTATAAATGTCTAATAAAAAATAAGCAAAAAATATTTATTAATATTTCTAAAATTAATAGACATTTTATTAATCTGAATTAATAATTTAATAATAAAATGAAAATGATGATTTTATTAATGTATATAATGATTTAAAAAAATAATTATAAGATATATAATTAAGTAATAATACAACAATTTCATATATATAATAAAAATTATCTGAAAGTAGTTTAATCAATTAAAATTAATCAATATTATTTAATAATAATATTTCTGAAATTGATCAAGTAGATAATAGTTAACATTATTTAGAAGATGATTATAATATATAAATATAAGAAATTAATATATAATAATGATAATATTATAAAATCAGAAATCGTTTAATGCTTCTTCATATAATTAAAAATTATTTTTTGAAGGTCTATATGATCTTTTACTATTACAAACATTCATTTTTTAATTATTACCATAAGCTTAAATATCATCATTTTCAGTATTAATAATTTTTTCAATAATTTGTTAATATATATGATTATAATGACCGGATTCATTAAATGATTATGTAAATTATTAATCTTATTATATAGCTTATTATTTTAAATAAGCATCAACTTATTATTAAATTAAATTTTTGGTTGTAAATGTATAATTATTTGTATTAGTATAGTTAATGTCATTAGTAACACATTCAAAAACATTTAATAATTAATTATTAATAGGATTTTTTTTAGTAAAAATATAATCAGTTATTAATGAATTCAAATATTCTAAATCATTATTAGTTAAAGTTTATTTATTTACAATTGTTTAAATTTTTTATTTTTGATTTGAATTACAAGTAATATATTCTTTAATAGCTTCTACAGTTATTAAATCTAATTATGATTATAAAATTTAAGGAACTCCTATCTTTTTTAATGTATTAATAGCTAATTATTAATCTTATTATGGTAATCTATCAATAATATCTGAATATGAAATTAAAGCTTATTAAGATAATTAATCAGATTAAAAATGTTAATTCAAATGATTCAAAACTTTATTAATTTTTGAATTTGATAATTTAACATTGTTTAATTATATTCTATCATTAACATTTTATTATAATTATGAATCTGAATAATCAATAATATTAATACAAGATTATTAATGATTTTATTATTAAGCATTTTTTCTTGCTAATTATAATGGATTTATTTTTGTTTATTAGTCTGGATTTATTCTTATATAATCATTATTATTTTATTAATTGTGTATAAATATTTATTTTGTAAATAATGATATTTATTAAGGATTTAAAAAACTTATATGTTTAACTAATGAATCTATTTATTATTTAAGATAAGATCTTGAATCATTATTATGAAATTATTCATTTTTAAATTATTAACGATTTTCTTATTATTTTTATGGTAATATTTATTTATTATATATTGATTTATGTTATGAATTATATTAATTTAATTATTCATTTTAATAATTTCTATTATCTTAGTAGTTTTCTTATTTATCTTATTAATTTATATTTAATATATTTTAAGTTGATTTTACTAAATTTAATAATGAATTTTTAAATTATTCATACATATTTTATTTATTATTATTAAATTATTCCTTTTCATTTTATAATTTTTGTAATGGATCATAAACATAATTATTATAATATAATGCTTGATCTGGTCCTTAATATGATAATTAATCTTATACAGATCGTTAAATAAAATCACTATTTGAAACTAAATCATATTATTAATTTTTATATTTTATATTTTATTATGAATCTTAAGGTGTTATATCTATTAATGAATTTTATACTGATGAATTTAAAGTAACAGATCCAACATCTTTATATTTATTAGGATTTTATCCTATTAATTCAGTTCCATAAATATTTAAATATGATTTAATCTATTTATCCATTTTTTATTTCTATTAATCCTCAAATAAATGCGATTATTGTTCTGATATCTGTTAAAGTCCAGGATCTCTATAAAGATTGTTCTTAATGTATTACGATTTGTTCATTGTCATGATTTTTAACTTTTCAAATTATGGATCATTTGTGTATCCACGAGGATCTTTATCCGTGTCACCTATAAAAATTTCATTTGTAAAGGGAAGAATATCTGAAATATTCCCATGTTCACGGATCTAAATCGGCCTATAATATGTTTATGATTTCCTATGATTATCGTCATTTACAGTTGATAAATCAGGACTAGTGTCCAATAATTACCATTTTAATAGTTATTAGGTGTCAAACTATGAAGGATAATAATCTCCTTGCTCCCATGATTAATAAATTTTATCCTCCTCGATATCAGAATACTAATTTATTGAAGATAAATGTAACATTTAATATATATACTTTTATAAACATATATAAATAAAACAAAAAAAAATAATATATTAATTTTATATAATTCAATAATAAGTAATAATAATCATATTTAAATATCCTAAGTTAATTATTTAAAATGTTATGGGAATTATTTTATTAAATTTTCATATATTTATCGATTTTCTTATGATTTCATATTACGTATTTATTTTTTATAATTTTATTATAAATATCTTAAATATGTATTTATATTTTTTTCATTTTATATTTTTGAATATTAAGATGGTATTTTTTAATTTATATTAATAAACTCAATAATATTAGATATTTAATTTTATAATTTTTCATCATTTGATTTGAAATACTTTTTAAATTCATTTTAAAATTTTTCATATATTTATCTGTTATTTTATGATTTCATATTAGATATTTATTTTTTATAATTTTATTATAAAGTATCTAAGTATTTACTTAATTTTTTTTCATTATCTATTTTAGAATATGTAGAAGGTAATTTTTAATTTATATTAATAAACTCAATAATATTAGATATTTAATTTTATAATTTTTCATCATTTGATTTAAAATATTTTTTAAATTCATTTTAAAATTTTTCATATATTTATCTATTATTTTATGATTTCATATTAAATATTTATTTTTTATAATTGTATTTCAAACTACTTACATATGTACCTAATTATACTTCTTTAGTAGTATTACTAATACGTCTTGGTAATTTTTTATTAATATTAATAAATTATCTAATTTCATCTAGATTTTATAACAATTCATATTAAGAATTACAATTTTTCATAATCTAATCTTATATCTATAATAATAATTATTCTTTCAAATTAATATCAATATTTAATAATTCAAATTCAATTTATATATTTTATATTTAATCATTATTTAAATTATTTTATACTTATTATATTTATTTATGAAATTTATTAAGATAATGGTAATTTTAAATATAATTCCAAATTCTTTAATCTTAATCCATTAATGACTATAATATACATCTAATAATTTTATATTTCTATAAAAATAATTTATTGTCTAATAACATTTAATTTAATTCTAATTACGAATCAATTTGAATTAATGATAAAACAAAACCTTTTTTACCAGGATTATTATTTAAACGTATACATCTACCGATATTTTGAACTATTTATATTAATGATTGTTTTTCATCATTAAATACCACTAAATCGCATTATTTAAGATTCATTCCTTCTGACAAACAATTAACCGAACATATAATTTATGTATTATTTTAATCAGATTCGAATTAATTAAATATTTATTATTTATTATTAGTAGTAGAATGAATTTAATGTATAATAATATTATCATCATTACTAATAAATTTGTTGGACTTTGTGTTATCCGATTATTTTTTATATTCAGTAAGACCTGTAAATCTATTAAAACATATTATACGTTTTTTATTATATTATTGAGCAATTTCGATAATTTATTTAAATTATTATTCTTCATTTGTTATATTATAATCTCTAATATATGATTGGAATTTAAATTAATAATCACAAATATATTATTTTTATAATGCTTCATAAAATGTGAATTTATGAATAATTTTTCCAAATATATCTTCATTATTAATCATATCTTTACAAGTACTAGTATAAAAGAATTATTAACAATTTAATTTAATTAATAAATTACGTATTTTCTAAGTACAATGATGAGCTTCATCCAAATTTACTATTTAAATATATTTAATATCGATTTTTAATATAGATGCATAACTAGTTAAATATAATATTTTAGAATTTTTATTAATACTCATATCATTATATTATTAAGACGTTATTAAATTAATATTATAATATTAAGCAAATTATTGTGAAATATTGTTATCTAATTTTGAACAAATAATATATACATTATCAAATGTTTATTTAGATAATAATTCTAAAACGTATTCATTGATAAACTATTAAATTAACAAGATTCTAGGAAATACTAAAAATGAATGATATCCTTTTATTTATTCATTATTATTCTGGACACTATTTATGAATTAATTCATTTTTTATATTATTGTTTATTCTATAATCTTAGATTTACCACTTCCGACGGCATGATTTATAATTCCTTTAGTATTATTCATAATTGTCTATAATGCTTCAATTTGATTAATTCTTAGATCGTTATCAGATATTTCTAAATCCATTTAAATTTCATTAAATTCAGAATCAATATCATTATTAATTTCAATATTATCTTATAATGAGTCGTGATCATCGGATTCATTAGATTCATTAAATTCTGAATTATTACTATCATCATTAATATTTTTAATTTCCATATTTTACTATGAAGAACTATCTACTTATATATCTTATATTGTTTATTATTTAGATTCTTCTAATATCTATTAAGGAATACTTTCAATATTTTATTATATATTATCAATTTATTAAGAATCGTCTTATTATTAACTAATAATCTATTATTCTTTATTACTCAATAATTATGAAATTATATTACAATAATCTTTAAATTCAATCAATAATTCATTAACTAATTAATCTTTAGTGATTTTCTTCTTATTAAATTTATTAATATTAATATTATATTATGAAGCAAATTATAGTATACTTTCTTTAGTTTTTAGTTGTAACAATTATTATTTAATCATCTATTATTTTAATAAGTTTTTCTTAAATAGAATAAAAATTCTATTAATAAATAGTATATATAAAATGAATAAATAAATTCATTATTTTTATACTAATGAAATATTGAATTATAATAATGAATAATTCAAATAAATTCTATAATATAATACTAATAGTAATACAATATAATTAATAAATAAATGTTAATAAGCTTATTTAAAATTAATTGAATATATAAAATCATAAAATTTAATTAGATTTATTCATTAATACATAATTAGAAATTAATTTTTACGATCATAATGATTGTTAATGTAAGTAAATATTTAAATTTAATAATATATAGAGAGTATGTGTGTTAGCTAACGCATAAAATAATAATATATAAATATAATAACTAAAGTAATATATATAAAATGAATATAAATTATTAGATAATATTGTTTATTTATCAAATGATTATTCAAAAAAAATTAAAAATAAAAATATGAAATTTAATACATTTTAAGTTCATAGTATACATAAAAATTTAGATGATATATTACATAATATTGATATTATTTCATATAATAATTAAGAAACAAATATAATAAAATTTATAGATACTAATAATAATTTAGATTTTTAAGATTTAATATTTGAATCATTATAAAGTGCTTCAATTTCATAAATTAAATAATTTAAATATAGTTATAATGAATAAACAAATACAATATCTAATTAACATAATATTAATTTAAAAAACAACAAAATATATATTTATTTATTTGATATAATTAATAAATCTATTATTAATATTGAAATATTACCTTAATAAATTCATAATTTAATTTAATATAATAATAATACATTATTATAACATCATTAATAATAATGTATATTTCTTTCTTAATTTATATATGATAATTAATAATAATTGTTAAATAATATATATTAATCATATAAAATCATCAAAAAAATAATAGAAAATGATTTATCTTCTAATATTTCATAATAATTATGTATTTAAAATTTGAAATACATTTCATAAATATTACATTTATAATATGATTAAGAATAGATTAATAATACTAATGAAAATGTATTAACAAGATAAAATTAAATATTATTATAATTATAATTATAATATATTAATAATAATGAAAATATAATAAAAGAAAATATAATATAATAAATAAAATTATAAATAAATTCATTACCATATATATTAGAATAATATTTAAAAAAATTATTATTCGAATTATTATATATATAATATAAAAATATTAATAATATTTCAACTATATAAAATTAAATATTGTTATAATATGATTAATTATATAATAACATTTATTCATTTGTTTAATCTTGTTATGAATGAAACGTTATGTAATCATTTTTTTTTCTATTATTTTTATTTTATTTATTATTTACATTATTATAAGAATTCAAATTATTATTAATAAGTTACATTATTATCATTTAATTATGAAATATGCAATAATAATAATCTCATTTTATTTGCATATAATTAACTAAATTCATAATCTAAATCTTTAATAGAATTTTCAATATCTGTTTCATATGATAATTATTATTATTTTTGTAAATCTTATTATGAGTAAACAATATTATTAATAATTTTATTATATGATTTATTATGAATAAATTGAGAATAAATTAAATACGGATTTATTTCGTCTAAAATACTAATATTTGCTATATTAAAAGGATGTTAACAACATTAGAAAAATATACAACTAGTAACATCCATATCAACTAATGATGGTTAAATTTTATTTTAATATTAAATAATAGTAGGAATAATAGGTTATTTATTAATAAAAGCTCCAGTTCTAAATTTATTAATTCCTAATCCATTAGTAGTTGATCCTTCTGGAAATACTACTATTTTCTATATAGATTATAAGAATTCGACTTCATTAATACAATTATAAAATTATTTATTAATAATATTATTACAATTATTTGTAAATAATTACATAATAATAATTTATATATATCTTAAAATATTATTATTTGAAAGTTTTTATTATATTTATTAATAAACGATTTATTATTTTAATTTATTTTGATAATATAATTAAATTCTATTATTAATAATTTATTATGTATCAGATTATTTAGTAATAATAGGTTTAGCAAATTATGTAATTTATTTAACTAAATACTAATCATATGATTTTTAATTAACAATAAAAGTAGGAAATTCTTAAACACAAATATTAATCATAGAATCTAAAAATGAAATATGATTTTAAATAATAATAGGAGAATCAATATTTTTATATTATTCATATAAATTAATAAAATTAATATCTTTGATAGATGTTTAATCATAAAATAATAAATCAATTAATTTTTAATCGGTTTTATATTATTTTTAAATTTTCCAAATTCCTAAAACATATAATCCTATTCTAAATGTAATTTATAAGTTTAATTATGTTAATTTATAATATATTAATAAAATTGTTTCTATATAATATCTAAAATATTATAATATTGGTTATTAATAATAAATTTATTTTAATTCATATTTATTATTATTAATATTAAAATTATATAACATATAATATGTAAATTCTTCAAATTTATTATAACAAAAATTAAATATAAACATATGAGCAAATAATAAAATAAATATTGAAAATCTTGGAATATATAAAAATATCCAAGGCAATGAATTATAAAAATTTATATTTCTTATATCTTTTCTTATAACAGAATCTAGAATATATTCATTATTATTGATATTAATTAATGAATTCATATCAATTAATTCAGTATCTTACTTTTAATTTCTAGATTTATTCAAAAATTTAAAAATTTTTGGTTATTTTAATAATTTATTATATTATTTTTATTTATCTTATGTTTATTTAATTATATTATAATCTAATTCATTAAAAGCAGATTTAAATTTATAAAATAATAAAATATGTATATATAATATTATTAAACTAATTAATAATATTTTTATATATAAACTTTCATTTATATAATTTATTGTTTCTTTCATAAATAAGAAATATTTATTGTTTTATTAATCATATATATAATCTATCGCGGACTAGCTTACACTCTTAAATGAATTTGTTAATGATTCATTTGTATTATATATATAATCAAATATTTTATTAGATGATTATATCATTTTTATTATTATTTTTATATATTAAATTTTAACAAAATATAATTTATAATATGTTCGAAGTTATGTTATTTATGATAACTAGATATTAAAATCCACTTAGAAGAGGATCTTAAAATCCTCTTGTAAATAACACTTATAAATAAATAAAACTTTTATATATAATAATCTTAAAAATATTTAATAAATAAATTATTATTTTAATAATTTATAAAAATTGTAAATCAATTAATACACAGGTAAAGCCTTTTTATATTTATAAATTCTTAGGTATTAAGAAATCTTATTATTAAAAGAACTATTATTTAAAATGAAAATGACTTTGTATAATACAAAAATAAAAAGATTTTTCGTTCGCGGTCTAGCGAACACTCTCTAATGGTCTTTAGACATGTATTAATATAAAAAATATCTATTTTATTATAAATAGTTTCTTAATTATGAATTTTTTATAAAATATATTTATAATAATATATTAAATTATATAAAGATAAAAACGTTATTAATAGTTTAATTAATACAAGTTAATATTTTTAATATAATTTAAAATTAAATCACTTAATATTCATAATTTATAATATACAAAATTTATTAATCATTTTAATTATTATATCTAATTTTATCGATATTTTAAATAACTATTTTATGTTAATTTGAATATAAATAAAATTATTATAATTCATTATTATTTTAATAATATTTTTAACAAGTATTAACATTTTCAAAAATAAATCATAAATTAATTGTAAAATTTACAATTAATTATAATATAAGATAATAAATAATTTATATTTAAAATTTATAAATTCTTATTTATAAATAAATTTCTTAAATCTATACAATAAAATACGTTTTTATTCATAAATAAATTTATATTAATAATTTAGTATTATTAAATAATATTTTAAATTATTAAATTTTATAAATTTGAATTAGTTATTATTTTAATATTCATATTATTATATTAAAATAAATAAATCTATTTTTATTAATATAGTTAATGGATATTTATAATATTTAAATTCATTAACTATTAATAAGTTTATTATTAATTTATATTTTAAGAATTTGCAAATTCTAGATTATATAAATAATAATATTGATTTAAATGATTTACTTTATTAATTTATATTTATAAATACTTATAATTAATAATAAATTATTTAAACATTTATGAAATGTGATAAAGTAATTTGTGTATATTTAGATAAGATCTCTAAAATCTTATATAATAACTATACACTATCTAAAGAAATATTAAATAATAAATTTCTTAAATCTAATAAATAATATTAAAAATTTATATACGAATTATATATAATAAAGATTTATTAATGATTAGTTTATTATTAAATGTTAATATTATTTTAATATATAATAAAACAAGTTTTTATTCATAATTAATTAATATTTCATTTATATTTATTTATTTCATTTATAAATTGTATAATTTTTAGAATTATTTTCAATAATAAAATAAATATTATTTAAATAATTTTATTTATAAGTATAAGTAATATAATTTAAATTTCTAAAAAATTATACGTATTTAATGATTATTAAAATTCTTTTAATTCTAATAGTTTAATAATTAAGAATATCTTATTTATAACAAATAAATAATATAGTTATATATTATTTTAATAAAACAAGTTTTTACCATTATGTTTGGTAAAAAAAATAAAATTTATTAATTAATTAAATTAATAGAAGATTATGTTATCCTTTATTCATTATAAATTATTTATTATATATTAAAACAATTTTTTAAACAAATTATAATATTAAAAAATTTAAATAATTTTAATAAATATATGTTAATAGAATATATAATAAATTATAACAATGATAATATGAATTTATAAATTATTTATATGAAAAATATCGATTTTATTTGATTATTAAATTATAATATATATTAATATATTATATAAATTTATCCTAATAAATATAATAAATTATTATAAGTTATTATAATAAAAAATATAATTATTTATAAATACTTATTTATATGAATTTTTAAAAGTTTTTAAATTTATTAATCTATAATATAATACTTTCATTTGTAAACAAAATGTTAATATTTTTTATGTATAGTATATAAGATAAAAAAATCTAAAATTTAATGAATTAATTATATTTAATTTTATTATTAAATACCATTTTAATAAGTATTTATATTTATATATTAAATAATTTTAAGATTAAACAGTTATTAAAAATTTAATTAAAAATCTTTTATATTTATAATTTAAAAATAAATCATTACATAATTTATTAATATAAATTTAATAAATCATTTTTATTAAATTTTTATAATTTTATTATTATTTATATTACATATTAAGAAAAAATTAATAATAAATAAATATAATAATATAATAATTTGTACATAATGATAAATATAAAAATAAACAATAAATAATATAATGTTAATAATATAAAAATGTGTATAATAATCAACATAGTTTATAAGAGAGGTTTTTATAAATGGATCTTAAAACCTACTTATAAATAAATTTAATTAATGATTTCTATCAGTAATATCAATTTATTTGATTAAACTAATATTATTTATATTTTGAATAATAATATAAAATAAAATTCAAAAAATTAATTAATACACGAATAAATCCTATTAGAGAGTGTGCGTTAGCTAACGCGAACGCAAAGTCCTTTATTTTTGTATATACATAGTAGTTAGAAGAGGGTTTTAAGACCCTCTTATAAATACAAATTCATTTTATAATTTAAATAACTGTTCTTTTAAGACTGAGATTTCTTTATATCTAAGAATATAATAATTTAAAAGGCTTTAGCCGTGTATTAATTTATGAATTATAATTAGTTATTAAAAGAAATTTTTAAATAAAATTAGTATTATAAAATAATTAATTGATGAGTTAATTTATAATAGAAAAAACATATATAAAATATAAATTTAAATGTCATATATTTGTTAAAATTGTAAATTGATTTGTTCATTAATAATAAGTGTAGATTAATATTTTTATTAATGTTAAATATGTAGTAATATTTAATAACCTTCATAAAGTTGTTTATTTTCATCTGATTAATAATAATACAATTAAAATTTATAAATAAACACGGATTAAATTTTAAATGATTAAAATATATAATAATTATAAGAAAAATGTTATATTTGTAATCAAAATTATAAAGTAATGTATTAATATGGTAATTCTAATTCTAAATTTATATGTTAATGTGATTCAAGATAGTATGAATAAATAGATAATAAAATTTATAAAACTGGATTATAAAATAAACTTAAAAAATAAATAAAAAATATTACTTATACATTATCAACAAATGATAATATATAAAAATAATAATGAATTTATATAAATAAGAAAAAATATTTAAAAGATGAGTCTAATATTGTTTTTAAAAAATGCACATTTTAATAAATCATAATTTTCACATTTAATTGAATAAAATGAAGAAATATATGAATAATAAAAAAATATTTAATAAAAATATATTAAAAATATTTATAATAATATTAATGAAATATAATAAGAAATATAAAATAGATAATATTTATGTTGTTATTAATGTTCATTAAATATATAATAAATATATCCTGTTTTTGAATAATATTAATCTAATATAAATAAATTATAAGTAGATTAAATAAAAGTAATAGCATTTACATGTTCATTTGTATGTGCTTATAAATATATTCATATTAACATTATAAATATTAAAAAATAAAAAATTTATAAATAATAATTATTAGAATATTTTAAATATTTACATGGAATATTACCAATAATCAATAATGATTTTATAAATGATATAAATTTATCTCACTATTAATTAATTAAATTTGGTGGTATTTTATCTGATGATGAATATAAAAAAAAATTATAATAATTTTAAGATTCATTAATTAAAATGTGAATTATTATTTATCAATTAATTAAAGATATTTTTTTATTTTTATCTTTATAATGATCTTATAAATTAAATTATTTATTTATTTTATTATTAATAATACTATTAAATTATTTTTTATATTATTATAATAACATTAATAAATATGTTTTATTTTATATAATTTCAGAATTAACTAAAATATCAGGTTAAGATTCTTATTACATATAATTTATAAATTATTCATCTTTACTCATAAATCTTAATTATGGTATATTAATTATTGATAATTTAGATGGTAATTTTATTGATACTTAATTACCTGTTAACATTGTACCTTTAATTGATTATCCAATACGTATAACATTAGGCATATTTTATAATAATAATGTTGTCCATACACAAGCAGAATAACATTTATCGTTAGTAATTAACATAATTTTCATTATTTTTTCATTTTTATCAATACGAGTTTTAAAATTTTATTATACTAAATTTACAATATATTTTATTATATTTTTTTTACAAATTTTATTATTTTTTTAAATTTAAAAACCATATTAATTACTTTATTTAATCATTTTTTAATAATATTTAAAAACATTAATTCTATATTATTAACTTAAATTAGTATTATTTAAAATTGGAATTACAATATCTTATATATATTATTACATTATTTCACCCTTTACTTAATTTATATGATAACTACAATTATTTAATTCTTAAATTATTTATTTACCATATAATTATTATATTAATGCTTATAATAAAACTAAATTTCCTCCGTAATTATTTTATAAATCTATTATAATCCAATCAAATTAATCTGTTAATTATGTATATTATGTAAAATTTAATAATTCTTTATAACTTACTTAAGTTACAAATGATTCAATTTTATAATATAAAATTCTTGCTTCTTTATATATTTATAAATATTATTAAATTGGTTCTTCTTCTTAAATAAATTATTATTAAATTTCTTTTATTAAAGATTTATTTTTAAACATATTGTTTACAGCTATTATATAATTAATTTAAATTTCTGTTAATTAATTATTTTATTTAATAAAAATAGATTAAATTGGATAAAAAGGATTATAAATAGATATAAATGATACTGCTATTTATTATTTTGTTTATTCATGATTAAAATCATTAGATAATAAATTTTTTGTTAAATTTATATAATCTGATAATTATATTTTTTAATTATTATATAATATATGAGTTATTATATCATTTTCAAATAAATTATCAGTAAATGATTTAGTTATTTAAGCATATAATTTATTATTAATATATATAGGTTTTGATATAAATCCTGTAAATTTTAAATTATAAAATTTATCTAATTATGATATAGAAATAGTTGTATGATCTTCATTCAAAATTGAACCCAATTTTTTCATTAAAAACAAATAATGTTCTACTGTTAATTTATAATTAATATTTTTAAAAGTATCAATCATTAATTAAATATTTTTTTCATTTTATGGATTTATTTAATTAAGAATAGAATTAGAAACTATTTCTTTAATTTTTATCAAATCATATATTAAATAAAAATTCCATTTATTTTAATCAATTATTTATTAAGCTTATAACAATATATCTATTTCATTATCAACAGGTTTTAATTATTTACAATCTTTTTAAATTAAATTAGCAGATTTTTTGTATTTTTTCAACATTTATATTTTGAATAATTGTTATTATTAACATATTAATTACTACTTCTATAATATTATATTTATTCTATAATATGTATTTCATATTTAATATATTAAATATTTTAATAAATAAAAATGGACAATTATCAATAAATTCTTATAGAATTATTTTAGCTCTTTCTTCAATCAACTATTATTATGATTATTATATAAAATTACTTTATTATCGTTTGTAAATTTCAATAACTCCAGATTTATTTTTAATTATTTACTAATTTATTTTATAACAATCATCACAAACATAATAGATATTTTCATCTTTAATATATTATAAAGCATCATTATAATTTTAAAATGTTTTTATTATTTATCTGTTATAAAAACAAATCTTATTTGAATATTATAATATTTATGAATTAATAATTTATGTTCTTTTAAATTAAAATATATTTTAATGAATAAAAATGGATAATTTAAATATAAATACTTTTGATTTTAATAGGTTAATTAATCACTGTAATATACTAATAGGATCTTCATTCTCAGGAAAATCTGTAATGATTAAAGATATATTACATAAATTAAAAGATTAGATCCCGATAGGTATATTATTTAGTCCAACAGCAAATTAAAATAATGATTTTTAAAATATATTACCAGAAATATGTATAATATAAAATTTAAATAAAGATAAATTAGCAAAAAAATTAATAAGAATTTATAAACGATAAGAATTAATAGTAGAATTATATAATAACGCAAATGATATTAATTATTTATTAGAATTACATTAATAATTACTATAAGATGTTATTAATAATAATGAATAAGAAAATATTATGTAATAAAATAAAATTAAAATTTTATAAAATATTTTAGAAGATTGTTAAATTTAGAAATAAAATATGACAGAAAAATAAGATTAAATTTATAATGCTTGCGATTTAATATAATAAGCAGTTAATGAATATAATAAAACAAAAAATTAATTAATTTAAAAATTAAAATAAATTATCTAAAAAAGAAATAAATATTTATAATAAAATTTAGACTTAAAAGATAATAGATCAATATAATAAAAAGCAGTTTCTAATAATATCAGAATTAATCCTAATATATTAATCGTTTTTGATGATATTGCTGGATTATTAGATAGTTAAATATAAAAATCTGAAATTTTTAAAAAAATATTTTTTTAAGGAAGACATTTAAAAATTACAACATTAATGGCAATATAAAATGATAAGACATTATTACCTGAAATTAGAACATAAGCACATTTTATATCATTTTTAGATTGTAATTCGTTAATTTCATTTTCAAAATCTAATGGTATTATATAACCTAGAATTGCTAATGATATATGTAATATTATAAGAGATTATAAAACTGATTTTATTAAAACTATTTATGATAAAGAGTATGATTTATTTTATTATATAAAAGCATAATTACATTCTTCTTTTAAATTCGGAAGTTCTAAATTTTGGGAATATTGTGATTTTATGAATAATGACATTTGATTAATTTTAATATATAATAAATTTACAAAAAAAAATTCTTAATATAACAGAATAATCTACTTTTTATATATATTAAAATAATATAATAATAAATATAATCTAAATCATATATTTACATTTTAGTTTATATAGTATAGTTAAAATGAGTAATATCTTCAAATATTACTATTATTTTGAAGGAATTAATATGCTTCAATCGATTTAAATATTAATATATAATAATTCATTAATATATGTTATTTATTTTTAATATTATCATTTAATAATAATCCTACTATTTTAGGTGTTAAATTATTTTAATTATTTATTTAAACGTTATATTGTTTAAGTATATTTTCAACATAATTATATATTAAATCGCCTATATTTTTATTTAAATAAGGATTATTTTCTTATACAGAAGGTAATAATTTGTAACTTTATTAATAATATTCTTAAATATATTAAGATTTATTTTTAGGAGGCATTAAGATTGGGGGTTTTGGAGGTAATATTTAAGATTTTAATGATATATTATTATTAGATTATAATTAAACTTTGCATTTAGTTAATAATTCTTATTACTATTCTATTAAAATTTATTCATTTTTAATTTATTATTAAAGATCTTATAAAATAAATTATTAATCATTAATTTACGATTCTTTAATATCTTCAATTTATTAATAAGATATATTATTATTTTCATTATTATAAATAATTTAAGGTCCATTATATTTAATATCATTAGGATATGAAGATTATTAAGATTTAATAAATTTGATATAAGAAGCTAAAATTTTCAATCTATTTTAATTAGATTAAACTATTTAATCAATAATAGATTCATTAAATACATTAATATATTTATTATTTTTAATAGCTAAACCATTATAATAATAATTTTTAACACATTAAATCTAAATATTATAAAGATTTTATATCATAGATTAATAATCTTCTATAATTTGTTATTTAATAACATCTTCAGTATTATATTTTGAAGCTTCAGTTATATATTAAATAGAAAATATTATTGCATTTTCAATTGTAATTTTTATATAATCTTGATATAATTAATTTGTTTATTTAGATTTTGTTTAGAAATAATTCCAAAAATTAAGATATTTTAAATTTTTATTTTTTTATTATTTAACAGAATGACATAAACCTTAATACATACAAGAAAACATACTAGTTCCTTATAATCCAATAATATATAAATATATCAATAATTATTATATATGAAGTTTTGAAAATTTTTCTATATTAAAAATTGGATTTTTATCTGAAAATATAATTACATCATAATCTTATTCATTTTTATTTTATTTTAAATTCTATAAATTTTCAATATCTTAAATTTTAGAGAAATGATAATTTCTTTTATCACCAAAAGTTTTTGAGAATCTTGTTTATTATTCTTATATTTATTGATTTAAATCTTCTTTAATTTAAGGAATATTATTAATGAAATGTTCTTAATCTTTTGATTCTAAAATTTAAATTTCTTATTTATTAATAAGTTAATTATCAATTTAAACATTATTATAATCATCTAATAATTAAATCACATTTTTTTATTATTTAGCATTTTCTGATTCTACAAAATCCATTAATTATTTGAAACTCATATCATTAGATAATTTTGATTTTTCAGTATTTATTTATGAATTTGAATCTTAAGATTATGTTATTTTTTTAACATATCTTTAAGATTTTTTCTAAGCTAAGAAGGAAGATTTTTATTACATTTCTGAAATATATTTAATTATGTTTCTAATAGTTTTTTTTAATAAGAATTTTTTTAATAATTTAATAATTTTATTAATTTTATTAATAATATATTATTAAACAAAAAAATAATAAATTATTAATAATTCATTAATAAATTTAATAAATATAATTCATAAATATTTTTAATAAATATAATTCATTGACACATTTAACAAATTTCATCATTATTTTCTTAATTATTTGATTTTTTTTTGATAAAAGGACATATTTTAATATTAGTATTTTAAAAATTATTTTATTAGACAGTAAATTATATTGCTTATCTAGCAGGTTAAGTTCTTAAATAATACATTGATGTTTTTAATCCTAATTTCCATCCATATATTAATGAATTACTAATTTTTTATTAATCAGGTTATGCAAAATATAAATTTAAACTTTAACTTTAACAAATATAAGGAGCTCTTTCTGCGGATAATGTTATTAATGTTTTTTATGGTATTTCCCAAACTGTTTTATATATACGTTTTAATTTATTAATATATTATATATCTTAATTATTATCATATAATAAATTTTAAATAGAGCCTTAATCTTTCATTATTTAATTTATATTTTAAGAATTCCATAATTATAATTTTTATAATTTACGTACTAATTATGTATTAACACAAATAAATTCGCCTGATAAAACTCTTCTATTAAATATATTTGAAGTATAAGGTTCAAAACTTTCATTATTTGCTAATATTTATGCTGTAGATGCTGTAGGCATTAAACTTATTAATAATGAATTCCGTAATCCATATTTAATAACATCTTATTTTAATAAATCCCAATCATATTAATAATTTCTAAAAATTTATTTATTTTCTTCTAAAATATTATCATAATTATTAATATTAGTATCTAATTTTGGTATTATATTCCATAAATCAAATTATAATAAACCTTAACTTGTTGGAGAATTTTAAAAAGATGAATAAGATCCATATTATTTTGCTAATTCACAGGATTATTAAATTGCTGAATAATATATAGTTTC
>Ga0214923_10002131_pt1 | contig 26899 bp, 24 predicted proteins | sample LL1510_MetaG_FD_177993 | JGI IMG/M metagenome (GOLD analysis project Ga0214923, IMG submission 177993) | Freshwater microbial communities from Lake Lanier, Atlanta, Georgia, United States - LL-1510 | ecosystem: Environmental > Aquatic > Freshwater > Lake | place: USA: Georgia | collected...
AATTTTTTTATTAATTATTTAACTGATCTATATAAATGTAATTTAGTTAATAAAAAATATTTAAAAATTTTTAAAAATTAACTATTATTAAGATAATATTTCTTTAAATTAAAAAATCTCCACCACCTTTTTATTATTTAGAAAATAGAATTAAATATATAAACAACATAATTGATGAAACAAATAATTATTTATATAAAACAGATATTTATATTCATACAAATAATAAAGATTTATCAATAAATACATTTAATAATTATATAAATGGAACTATAAATATAATTTATCATGATTTGTCAAATATTCATCCTTATTATTTAACATGGCAATGTAGAGATTTATTAAAAGATCAAAAAAATGATTATGATATATTTATTTATTTAGAAGACGATATTTTAGTTCCATGGAAAGCAATTAATTATTGGTTAGAATATAATGAACAACTAATTGAACATAATTATAATTTAGGATTTGTTAGAATAGAAATAAATCCTAATAATAATGAAGAATATATTACAGATTTATTTGGTGTTAAATTAAATAAAATTATTAATTTAGATAATGTTAATTATTGTGTAAATAATCTTAATCCTTATTGTGCATTTTGGATATATAATAAAAATGAATTTAATAAATATGTAGAAAGTGATTATTATAATTTACAAAATATTAAAGGTTATGAAGTTAGAGAAACATCTGCAATAGGATTACATGGTTTAAGAACGGATTGGTATAAAAATACAATAATTCCTATTGTTGATAATAAATTAAATAGTGATTGTAGAATATATCATATGCCTAATAATTATGTTACAGATAATAGTGATATAGCTACTATAAAATTTAATGAAGCATTTAACAATTAAAAATCATATGTAACAATTAAAAATCATATGTAACAATTAAAAATCATCGGTATCAATAAATTTATTATCACGACTAGTATTTAATATTGATGAATTTTGATATTGTGTTGGTCTGGATTCAAAAAAGTTTGTTTTTCCTTCCATACTAATACTTTCCATAAAATCAAAAGGATTTACAGTTCCCCATATTTTTTTATATCCTAATGAAACAATTAAACGGTCAGCAACAAATTTAATATAATTAAACATTAATTCATTATTCATTCCAAGTAATGAACACGGTAAACTTTCACAAATATATTCTCTTTCAATTTCAACGGCTTCAATAAACATGTTATGTATTAGTGTTTCATCTATTTTATTTTGAATCATACTATATAATAAAATAGCATGATCACAATGCATCCCTTCATCTCTAGCAATTAATTCATTTGAATTACAAAGACCAGGCATAACATTTTTTTTCTTTAACCAAAAAATAGCACAAAAACTACCAGAAAAAAAGATTCCTTCAACAATAGCAAATGCAATTAATCTTTGTGCAAATGATGAATCGCTATCAATCCATTTTTGTGCCCAATTTGCTTTTTTTGCAATACATGGATATTCACTAATTGCATTAAATAATTTATTTTTTTCAGTATTATCTTTAATTATATTATCAATCATTAAAGAATATACTTCATTATGTATATTTTCCATCATCATTTGATAATTATAAGCAACAATAGCTTCTCTAATTTGTACATCTTTAGAAAATCGTTCACCCAAATTCATATTAACTAGTGTGTCACTAGCAGCGAAAAAACCGAGAACCATTTTAATAAAATTTTGTTCATTAAGTGATAATTTAATAAAATCATTATAATCATTAGTAAAGTCTATTTCTTCAGCAGTCCAAAATGCAGCTTGTTGTAATTTATATGATTGCCATATATTAGGGTATTTAATAGGGTACACAGTCATTGATAAATTACTTGGATTAAGTAAAACTTCATTAATTTCGAGTTCAGAATTCATACTATATATAAATTTATATATATTAATTTAAAATAACAATTTTTTTTATAAATGGGATTTTATAATTAATGCACTAAATTAATGACTTTGTATATATTATAACTATTTTTTATAATTTTTATAATAAATAATATCTAATAAAATATAATTATGCATAATATATTTTTATCTGAAACATATGATAAACCTAAATTAGTTGAATCAAAACTTGTAAAAAAATTAATTGAAAATAAAAATAATCAAGAAACATTTGAATCAAAATTAACTAATACAATTAAAAATAATGTTATTAGTTTTATTAAAAATAATTATAAAATAATAATAATTTTTGTAATTATTATTATTGCATTATATTGGAGATATAAATATGCACAAAAAAAAAAACAACAATATATAAATAGTTCAGAAAATATGGATAATATAATAGATTATGATAATATAGTAGATTCCAATAATATAATAGATTCCGATAATATAATAGATTCTGATAATATAATAGATTCTGATAATATAATAGATTCCGATAATATAATAGATTCCGATACTGAATATTAATTTAATTGTAAAATTGTTGAATCTAAAATCTTTTTTATAGCTTTATTATTTATTATATTAGATCGTTTAGAATTATTTAATATTAAATTTCTAAAATGTTTATTTTTTAATTGTTCCAGTAATACATTATTTTTTAAAAATAATTTAAATATTTCTGTATGATTTAAATTGATTATATTTTTTTTATTTAAAATTAATAATTCTTTATGATAATTAGTATTTGTATTATCCATTAATGATGCTATATGGTATGCTTTATATGAATCAATTAACATATTTAATCCTTTATAAGCTGAACCAACTCTTCCCCAACCAATACTATATTTTAAATTATTATTAACACTTTTAAGACCATAATCTAATGCTTTAATATAATTTTTTAAAGCTAAATAACAAGCAGCTATATTAGAATAAATAATATATTGTTTATTATAATTATTTATTTGTAAATAAAAATCAATTGCTAAATTATAATCTGATGATGTATAAAAATAATTTCCTAATTCATGATTTTGATTATTTATATTTTCATTATTAATTATATTTTCATTATTTATATTTGCATCCATAATAATATTAATATTATATATATTTTAAATATATTTTTTATAATTTAAAAAATGTTATATATGTATATATATATATGTCAGAAGAAATACCAAAAACTAATTATATTATTATTTTTGGATTATTAATTATTGTTATTATATTACTATTTATTAATATAAAAGATCATTTTATAAAAGATCATTTTATAAATGATTATAGTAATAATGATATAACTAATAATGATATAACTAATAATGATATAACTAATAATGATATAACTAATAATGAAAATGAAAATGAAAATATAAATAATAATGATATAACTAATAATGATATAACTAATAATATTAGTAGTAATATTAGTAGTAATATTAGTAATTCATCTAATATAAAATCAATACAAAATTATAATATAAAAACTTTAACAAAAGACGAAAATTATTATAAACAAGAAATACTACAACTTACAGATAATATAATATACTTTAATAACAAATTAAAAAATGCACAATCATATGTTAATGATGCACAAAAAAAATTAAATGCAGCATATCAAAAATACTCACAAGAACCTATAAATGCATCTGTACAAAATAATAATATACAAAAACTATCACGTGAAGTACAACATTTTACAATACAAGTAGTAAATATTCAGAAAAATATAGATACAATGAACTCTAAATTAGATAAATTACAAAATAATTTAATTAATACTCGTTTAGCATTAGATATTGCACATGAACAAGAAATATTACAACAACAAGAAAAATTAAAATTAAAACAAGCTGAAAAAGAAAAAAAACAAGCTGAAGAAGAAAAAAACCAAGCTGAAAAAGAGAAAAAACAAGCTGAAAAAAAAAGAAAACAAGCGGAAGAAGAAAAAAAACAATTTGAAAAATCACAACAACATGTAGAAGCATTAGAAAAAATTAAAATACAACAATTACAAAATCAAGCACTAAAACAATCACAACAACAAGCAGACCAACAAACAGAACAACAAGTATTAATACAAGCAAAATTATTATATTCTCAAAAACAAGCACAACAATTAAAAAAAGCAGAAGAACAAGCAAAAGCAATAGAACAATTAAAAATAAAACAATTACAAAATCAAGCAATAAAACAATCACAAGAACAAGCAATAAAACAAGCACAACAACAAGCAAAACAGCAAGCATTGCTAAAAGCGCAATTAATGTATTCTCAAAAACAAGCACAACTAGAAGCACTTCAACAATCTTTACAACAAAAAGCAGAACAACAAAAAACATTAATATAAATAAAAAATAAGAAATAAAATAAATATTAAAAATAAAAAATAATTAATATAAAAACATTTAATTGTTTTTATAATAATTTTATACCTTTGTATATATTATAAATATATAATTAATCATTTTGACCAAGCATTTTAGACATTTGATCTGTGATTTTACTCATATCAAGACCTAATTCATTTTCAATAATATTTTGTAAATCATCTGGTTTTGCATCTTGTAATGAACCTAATTTATTAAAAATTCCCATTAATTTAGATATATCGGGTGCTTTTACTTTTTCTGTATTAGGTTCTAATTCTGAATTATTAGATGCAGTTGTATCTATAAAATTAGATGTTATAGATTCTACAGATTTTAACATATTACCAATAACCATAGATGGCTTTTCACTTTCTAATTCCCCTTGATTAATATCAGCTGTTGAGAAATTTTCATCCATTATTATTGTTTCTTTAGGTTCACCAGATGTTGATGATGAAAATGTTGATAACATATCACTTAATCCATTCATATCACCTAAACCTGGTACGCTTTTTTGTAATGATTCCATAATTTCATTTAAATTAATTTCACCATTATCTATCTTATCTTTATATTTATTTGTAATTTTATCATTAATTTCCATTATATTTTGAAATGGATTAGATTCACCAGATTTAAATACTGTTTCAAATGATTTTACTATATCATCAATCATTTCATTTGTTGTTGGATTTAAATTATCATTATTTATAATTTTATTAATATAATCTTTAGTATTTAGTGGTGTTTTTGATTTATTTGTATTTTTATACTTTTTAATTAAAACTTCTAATTTACTAATATTTTCTTTAATTTTATTATCATCATTTGTACTTAAATTTATTTTATTAATTTCTAAAATTATATTATGAATATAATTCCATAAAATATTTTTAGTTTCTTCAGTTTGATTGTTAAATATTTTTTTCAAACTTAATTTTTTTCCAAATAATGCTTCTGAAATTTGTAATGTATCTGGATTTTTATGTGAAAATAATTTAATTTTTGAATTTAATAAATAATTAAAATTAGTAGTTGAATTAATAGCCAATGATAATTGAATTCCATTATTAATTTTTTTTTCATCACTTTCAACAAGTAATAATTCAATTGTATCATCATTTACTAATTTTATTTGAGATAATTCTTTTAAAAAAGAATTATATATTTCTAAATATTTTACTTCCATTATATATATTAATAATGAAAGTAAAATCTTTAAGTAATTTTATAAAACATTTATTTCTTCTATAATATTATTATCAATTGTTATTATATTTTTTTTATTATTATTTAATATTTGATTAATGTTTATTTTGTTATCATTTGTATAATATCGTTCATTTTTAACAGTTAATTTATCATCTGTTTTTTTAGTTTTATTTTTATTTATATTTTTTATTATTGGTGGAAAGCCTCCATTAGGTATTTTATTCATATAAATTAAGATAGAAAAAAATTAATTAATTTTCTAATGTAAAATAAACTTTATTATTTATTACATTTTTTTTTATAGGTTCTATAATTTTATCATTTGGTATTTTATTATTATCAACTTTTTTAAAATGTTTTATAGAACAACATATACCTTTATTTTTACATGTATATTTTATATATTCATTATCACTTAATGGTCCAACAAAATTACAATATAATAATCTATGTAATGCAATTTTTTTATTTTTTATGAAAAAACTAATATAAGAATTTTTTTTTGAATTTATAATATAACCAGACCAAATACAGCAATTATCAGTAAAAATACTAGTTTGAATATTATTTACTAATCTTTTAATATCTAAAAGTGTAAATTTTTTATCATAATCAATATTAATTAATTGATTTTTAATTAATTCTTCCAATATATTATTTTTATCATTTGTTATATTATTTTTATCATTTGTTATATTATGATTAATTTCATTTGTAATTATAATATCATTCATATATATTATATTAGAAAATAAAAATTTAATTATTTATTAAATTAAATATACTAATGTATTAGAAAATAATAATTTAATATATTTATCAGTTAATAATAACTATTATACATAAAGTTAACATAATAATAAAATATAGTAAATATAGTATTTATTAAATTGTTCTTTGATAATATTTAAAATATTGTTATTGTATATTTTTTAGTGTTTATTTTTATTTTTATTATTATCTGTATATGCTTTATATTGTAAATAAATAAGTGGTAATGATACTAAAATACACACACCTATAATACTACCATACTCATAGCCAAAAACATATTGTCCTAATTTCATTGATATAGGAATAACAATTATAGATAAAATAGTAAATAGTAATAGATATACTATATTTAGTTGTGTATTTTTTCCATTATTAAAAAATAAATCATATTTTAATATTGTACTCATACTTTTTATATTATAATATAATATAAAATAATTTTTATATTTTTATTTTTATTTTTATTTTTATTTTTATTTTTATTTTTATTTTTATTGTATATAATATTATAAAATATTACCAGTAATTATAATATCATTAATACTATATTTATAACTATCAATACCACCTAATTGAATATTAGTAATAAATATAGTTTTATTATTTCCAATATTTTCATCTTCATATAATGCATTATAATTATTTATATATACTTGGTCATTATTTATTATATTATATAAACTTCCATGTACAATAGCTAATTTAGTATTATCATATTTTTTATCATATGCAATAAATTTAGCATTAATATTTTTGGTAATAATATTTCCATATGTAATAAAATTATTTATATAATAATTATTTTTTTTAATTCCTTGTAAAATAATATTATTAATATTTATAATTTTATTATTTTCTACAGTATTATCATTATAAAAAGCTTCATATGATTTAATATATACATCTTCATTTTTAATAATACCATCTAATTTTATACTATTAATATTTACATTAGTTGTTCCATCATATTCTTTATCTAATATATCAACAATAATATATAATTCTTTTGGTTCGATTGTATTATATGTAATATAATTATCATTAACAATATAATTATTTTTATCATAACCTTCTAATATTACATTTGATATAATAATTTTTTTATTTATTCCTATATATTCATTAATAAAATTAGCTGTTGCATATTTTACATAAACATCATCAGAAATATATTTATTATTACTAATTTCTTTAACATCAATATTTGTAGTACCATCATAATATTTAATATCAGTACTAAATACAATATCTAATAATTTTGGTGTAACTATAGCATTACATGATAAATCTATGCAATAATAATTTTTGGATGATAAAATAATATTAGTTACTAAAATTGTAGATATACCACAGTTTTTATTTGTATAAATAGCATTATATTGTTTGATATTGTATTGTTCAAAATTATATTGTATGGTATTGTTAATATAAACATTTAATGTATTATCATATTCTTTACTATTAAAATTAAAAGGAATAGTAATTAATTTAGGATAAATATTAGCATATAATATTAAATCGTCACAATAATAATTATTATTATAATAAATATCATTAACAATTACTTTAATATTATTATTAACATCAGATGATATAAAAGATGCATTATATTTTAATTCTGTATTATCAATGTTTTCAATAATAACATTAGTTGATTCATCATATATTTTATCTAAAGCTCTTAATAAAGGAATATATTTTTTTTTATAAATATTACCATAAATAATATAAATATTATTTAATAATTTATAATTTTGTGTATCTAATACTATATCAGAAATAATAATTTTTTTATTATTAGCACAATTAGCATCTTCAAAATTACTATTAAAAGTAATATTAAATGGTAATTTATCATAATTTATATTTATATGTGTAGTCCCATCATATTCTTTATTATTAGTAATAAAATTAATATCAATTTCTTGTGGTATAATATTTCCTAAACAACACATATCAGATATATAATAATTTTCACTATCATTACCACTTAAAATTATATTTCTAATTTCAATAATTGTATTTTCTCCTACATTTGGATCTAAATATGATGCATTATATGAAATAATATAAACTTGATCAACAGATAATAAATTAATAAATTCATAATTAATTGTTGTATTTAATAAACCATCATATATTTTATCATTACTTGTAAAATTTACAATTAATTCTTTTTTAAATATATTACCTTTACATTTAATATCAGAAATATAATAATTATTTTGTGATATTCCACCTAAAATTATATTTGAAACTTGTATAATTTTATTATTTTCTGCTTTATGATTATTAAATTCAGCTTTATAATTTTGAATAAAAATATTATCTTCATGATATAATCCTGTAATATTATTAATAATTATATCTGCATTATTATTACCATTATAAATTTTATCAATTCCTGTAATATTAATATTAATTGGTTTTGGTAATATATTACCATAAATAGTTGTATCTAAAATATAATAATTATTATTATCATTATCATCATTAATAATTTTAAATTTAATATTAGTAATATATATTTTTTTATTTGTACCTACATATATTGAATCATAATTAGCATTATAACTAGTTATTATAATATTTTTATTGTTTGGTATTATTTTAATAATTTCTTTTAATTTAATAACAGCTTTCAAGTCATTATCATACATTTTATCAAGTGATTCAAATTTAACAAGTATTTCAATAGGTAATATAGAAACAGTATTTTTAATAATTTTATTAATTATATAATTATTTTTAGTATTTCCAATTAATTCATAATCAGTTAATATAATATCTTTATTATCTCCAACATTATTATTATTAACTATAATATTATAATTAATTATATTAATATCATCATCTATAACTTTATCTATTATTGTTATATTACCTTCAATAATATTAGTATTATCATAATATTTATCTTTTCCATTAATTTCTAATACAATATTTTTTGGATAAATATTAGCATTTATTTTAATATCATTAATAATAAAATTTTCTTTATATAAACCATCTAAAATTATATTATTTATAATAATTTCTTGTTTACCAACATTAACATTTACATAATAAGAATCAAATGATTTAACAATAGGGTCATTTATAATAAGATTATCATTTATAATTAATTTTATATTAGTAGTATTAGTACCATCATATATTTTATCTATATCATTAATTTCTGGTATAATTATTTTTGGTAGTATAGATGATTTAACAGTATTAAATATAACTGAATAATTTTCATTTATTTTTATATTATCAATAATTATTTCTTTATTATTTTTAACATTAGAATCTAAATAATAAGAATCATATGATAAATTAATTTCATTTAATAAGTTGGTTTCATTTAATAAGTTGGTTTCATTTAATAAGTTGGTTTCATTTAATAAATAATTAATTTTAATAATTTTAGTATTTGCATTAATAGTTCCATCATAATATTTATCAAAAGCTTCAATAGTTGCTATAATAGGAATTTTTGTAATTTCTGCATAGGTAATATATTCTTTATTAACGATATAATTATTATTATTAGTATTAATTTTATTAATTATAATTTTTTGTAATCCAGAAGTATAATTTTCAAATTTTGCATTATATGTTAAATTTATTAAACTATTATTATAAGTAACATTTGCATTATTAGTTCTATCATATACTTTATTAATACCATTAAATGAAATATCTAATAATTTTGGTAAAATATTACCATAACATATTTTATTATTAATATAATAATTTAAATTAGTTGATTTAATATTATTAATAAATATTTTTTTATTATATCCAACATTTGAATCATCATAATAAGCATCAAAAGATAAATCAGAACTAATATTACATATATTTAAACCATCATAATATTTATCATTAATTATAAAATCAACTAGTAATTCTTTAGGTTTTACATTTATTTTATATATAATACTGTTTTGTAAATTATTATTAAAATTACATATTATTTCAATATCGTATGTATTAACATTTAAATTAGATGGTATTTGTAATATTCCTTCTGAATTAATTAAAATATTACAATTATTATTTGATTCTACATTATTTGATTCTGTATTTATTATATCTGGTAAATTTAATCTATAAGTTATATCTAAATTAAAATTATTGTTATAAATTATTTTTGGTTTAGGTGATGTTATTATGATATTATCTGGATTATATATAAATTCAATACTATTATTATTTGGATAAATAATTACTGGATTAATATGAATTAAAAAATTTGTAGATATTTCATTATCATCATATTTAAATATTATTTTTAATAATGAATTTTGTATTTTCATTTTATCAGTAAAATTAATAATTCCTAATTCATTTATAAAACAATTTTCAGGTAAATTATTACAATAAAATGTACCATTTATTTGTGGATTAATTATTGGTAATTCCGATAATAGTGATTTATTGTAATCAATTGATAAAAAATTATTTTTATAATTAAAATATGGTAATATATTATAATAATATGTGTATATTGTACTAATATGTGATATACTATAAATAAATTCTATTGAATAATTACCAATATCGGTATTTGTTAAATTTATTGTTGTATCATTTATAAAAAAATCATTATCAATTATTAAATTATTTTTTGTTAATTTAAATACAAGTAATCCATTTGATGGTAAAGAAAAATAATGTAAATTATCAAGTGAGTTTCCATAAATTATATTTTGAATTGAATTATATATAGTAAAAATTGGTTTAATAGTTAAATTATATTTTATTATTTTATAACAATATTCATTAATAGTATATTGTATTAATAAATTATAATTACCAATATCAATAATAAAACCAAAATGTATAATACCAGTAAATGGATCTATTGCAACATTATTAATACTATTTAATATTGAAAATTCACCTTGTAAATTACTTTTAATAATTGGAGGTGTACTTGTATGACTTGTACTATATAAAATTTCTAATTCTGATATTTCATAATATACATTAGGTGTAATTATAATATTATATACAGTTGATACAATAGAATTATTTTTATTATAGTATACTGTTAATGAATAATTACCAACATCCATATTTGTAAAAATAATTTGTCCATTATTATTTATTGTAATTTTTTCATTTATATTTTCTAAATAAAATATACCACCTAATTGTGATATTATAGGTATATCAGAAATATAATCAATACCATAATCAATTATAGGATTATCATTATAATAAAATATAGATTTAATTAAAATGGTATAATTTGTAGATACAATTATATTATTTAATTCATAATTAACAATTAAATCATATTTACCAACATCTATATTTTTAAATGTTATAATACCAGTATTATTATTTATAAGTCCTATATTATTATTAAGTCCTATATTATTATTAAGTCCTATATTATTATTAAGTCCTATATTATTAGGTAATACTTTAGAAATATAAAAATGACCATTATCATTTTCAGGATAGCAATAAGGTATACATGACTGATTAATTTCATTATAATTTAATTCAATATTATTTATTTCATAATAGATTATTGGAGTAATTTTAATATTAACAAATGTATCTATATTTATATTATTATATGTACAATTTATCATAAAATTATATAATCCAATATTAATATTATTATTTATTGTTATTAAACCATTATTATTTAATATAATATTATCTGGTAAATTATTAGAAGAAAATAATATATTAATATTATTTGGATTAATAGTTGGTAAAATATTATCATATATAGAACCATAATCAAATGAATAACATTTATAAACTATAGTTGGTTTAACAATTAATTTAAATGTAGTATATAATTTAATATCATTAATTGTACATTCAATATTTATATTATAAATATTTATATCAATATTATTTTGAAAAATTAATATTCCAGTTGTTTCATTAATTTTTATATTATCTAAAGTATCAATTAAATTAAATCTGAGTGTTTTAATTTCTTCATTAAAATATATAGTAGGACGCGAACTAAAATTTGAATAATTATAATTTAATAATAATGTATTTGGATTATATAAAAATATATTAGACATATTATATTTTATTAGATAAATAATTTCTATTATAAAATTAATGATTATATCAAAAATTAAATATATTTTTGAATTTATATTAAAACAATTATTTAGATTTATTAATGTTAAATACATAACGGAATTATCATTAAATTTAAGAAAAATATTAATTAATACTTTAATAAATTATAAATTAATTCATTTAACTAAAACTATTGATTTAATTTATTATAAAAAAAATCAAAAAACAAATGATGCAATAATTATAATTAATGGTGGTGGTTTTATTGCAGATGATAATAGTGATTTAATTGCTGGAATTAAATTATTAAATTTAATAAAAACAAAACCAATAATATTATCTTTAAAATATAAACCATTTGATAATTTAGAAAAAATAAATAGTGATATTATAAAAGATTATAATTTTATAATTAATAATTATAATCTTTTAGGAATTATTACATGTTCAGCAGGTGCACTATTAACAATTGATTTAATGACAAAAATAAAAATTAATTGTAAAATTATTTTTTTAAGTCCATGGTTAAATTTACGAAATAATACCGATAGTAATAAAGATTATGTAAGTATAAATGGTATAAATAAAATTAATAATTTAATTAAAATTAATCCTTGTCAATTAGATAAAATTACTTATTATCCAAAAATATATATAATATCTGGACAAGATGAAGTATTATTAAATGAAGCTAAAATATTATTTAATAAATTTAATAATAGTGAAATAATACTTGTTCAAGGTCAATCACATGCTTTTTTAACTTTGTACGGTTTATTTAATACTAAATTACAAAAACATGTATTACAAATTATAATAAAAATTTTATATAATTTATAATAGATACTAAATGTATTACAAATTATAATAAAAATTTTATATAATTTATAATAGATACTAAATGTATTACAAATTATAATAAAAATTTTATATAATTTATAATAGATACTAAATGTATTACAAATTATAATAAAAATTTTATATAATTTATAATAGATACTAAATGTATTACCTAATCCATGTTTCAAATTTATCTCGAGTAAAAATATCATGTTTAGATAAATTTGTAGTTTCTGTTTTATAATTTTCCATTGCTTCTTTAATATTTGTTGGAGTTATATTAGTTATTTTTATTGGTTGTAATTTAAATGCTGAATTAATAGATGAATATTTATTAGTATTTAACATTTCACCTTCTATATATAAATTATTAAATGCTAAATCTAATGATGTATAATTTTCATTTATATTATAACTGGTTATATTTTTTTCTTCAGTAGCTGTAATTATTTCATTATTATGATTTCCAGTATCTTTATTTAATTCAAATTTATAATTAAATTCATCAATATTTGCAATATTTTCATGTGGAATATTTAATGATATTTCTCGTTCTTTAATTATTTTATCATAATTTTGTAAAATATTTTTTTTATTTAGTGCATCATTATAATTATGTTTTTTATTTAATTCTTCTAATTTAATATTAAAATTATTTTTAGCATTAGATATTGATTCCACTACTAATACATCAGATGTATTTATTTTATCAAAATTTTTTTTAAGATCAAAATGATTTAATTCAGTATTATTTAAAAAATTATCATATTTTTGTCTTGATTCTTTATTTAATAATATTTGATTTGCTGTTATAATATGATAATATATATCTTCTTCTGTTTTATTATTTTTATCTGGATGAAAATTAATAATTAAGTTTCTAAATGCTTTTTTAATTTTATGTTCAGATGAATCTGGAGGAATATTTAAGATTTCATATAAATTAAATTTTAATGTGTTAAAATCAATAACTAATGACATTATTATTATTTTATATTTTAATTATTATTTAAAACGCTAAATAAATTAAATAAAAAAATTGAATTAAAATTATTATTATTATTTATTAACATTATTGTCATGAATATTAATAACTTTATATTATTGATTTGTGGTATTTTGTATATAAGTTTAGGATCATGGGAGGTAACTGTTATTAATAATAAAATAAATACAATAAATGATTCATCTAATAGTATAGTTTCTGTATTTATTATTTTGAAAATGTTATTTAATATTTTATGGGGCTGTTATTGTATATTATTAGCATTACTTCTTATTTGTACAATAAACATACGTGAAAATATATTATATTTAAATGATACTAGTTATGGATGCATTAATTTTATAATTGGAATTTTTGGCTTGATAGAATATTATTATAATAATTCTAATATAATACATGCATTTAAAAAAGTATTATATATTGAAATGATTATATTTTATATTATTTATGGTATAATTATTTGTATATTAATATCATACAGTTATATAATGTGTTTTTGTATTAGTTCAACAATAAATATTATTGAACATACTAGTGTACAAATTAATAATACTAGTGTACCAATTAATAATACTAGTGTACCAATTAATAATAATGCTTATATTAATACATATAATATTAATAATACTGATAATATTGATGATGATATTGATAATATTGATGACGCTGATATAAATGATATAACTAATAATATAGATAATACTAATGATAAAACTAATAATGTATAATTATATTAATATTTCATTTATTATTTCATCAATATAATTAATTAATTTAACTTGAAAATTATTATCAATTAAATTTTTATGTTTACTAATAATATCTTCATATTCACATTGATTTTCTTTTGGAATATAAACAATTTTTACACCTGCTTTTTTTGCACCAATTAATTTAAAATTTAATCCACCTATTTTTGTTATTTTACCATTTAATTCTATTTCACCTGTCATACTTATATCATTTTTAATTGGTATATTTAATAATCTTGAAATAAATCCACATGTAAAAGCACAACCAGCACTGGGTCCATCTTTTGGCGTTGCACCTGATGGAGCATGAACATGAAATCCATTTTTAAGGTGATTATCTAAATTTAAATCTTTATTTGTTTTTTTTATATATTCAATGGCACAAGTTAATGCACATTGTACACTTTCTTTCATTATATTACCTTGATTACCAGTTAATTTAATTTCAAAATTATTACTTGTATAATTATTAAATATTTGTATAGGAATTATACCTCCATCACCATTATTTGTAGCATATAAACCATTAATTATACCAACAAATGGGTTTTTATGTATTTTATTATTTTCTAGTGTTGGTTTTAATAAACTTTTTATTACATAATCAGTATCTAATACAAAATTATTATAATTTGTAATTCGCGCAGTTAATATTTCTAAATTTAAATTTAATAATATTGATTCTAATTTTCTTTTAATATCTCTTATTCCAGCTTCATTTGTATAATTATTAATAATATATTCTAAAATATCATCATTAATAATTATTTTATATTTTTCAAGACCAATATTTTTAATTAATTCTGGTATAACAAAATTTTTAGTTATATGTAATTTATCTTCAATTGTATAAGGTTTAATTTTAATTTGACATAATCTATCTAATAATATAGGATCAATTTTATCAGCATCATTATATGAAAAAATCATAATTACTTTATCTAATGGAAAATCTATACCTTGAAAAAATCTATCTTGAAATGATTTATTCATATTTGGATCGGTTAAATGTATTAAAATACTAGTAATCTCATTAATATTACCATGTTTACATGTTGTCTTATCTAATTCATCAAAATATAATATACAACGTTCATTATTCATTTCTACCATTTTTTTTATAATTAACCCCGGTTGTGATCCTGAATATGTATAGCCATGACCATGTAGTAATTCACCATCATTTTGACCTCCTAAAGTTATTTCTGCAAATGGAATATCTAAAGCTGTTGAAATATTTTTTGCTAATAATGTTTTACCAACACCAGGAGGTCCTACAAAACCAATAGGTCGCCCACCACTATTAGGATTACTAATCCAATTAGCTATAGTTTGTAATAATATTTTTTTTGCTTCATTATGTCCATATGATAAATTATTTAATTTTTTTTCTATATTTAAAATTAAACTTAAATTATTTTTATCAATATTTATATTATTTATATTTGTATTATTTATATTTATATTATTTATATTTGTATTATTTATATTTGTATTATTTATATTTGTATTATTTATATTTGTATTATTTATATTGGTAGTAGGCCATGGGAATTTTAATATATATTCAACAAATGTTTTTTGTTTGTAATATTCATTGTTATGTGATTTCATTTCTTCTATTTTATCTAAAGTAATATTTTGAATTTTTTTAGGAATATTTTTTGATAATAATAATTGTTTTTTATAATCTATATTTTCAATATTTACTAATTTAATTTTTTCTAATTCATATTTAAGATTATCTGTATTTATTGTAATCTTATTTTGCATAAAAAATGGTAAAAATTTATAGATTAAATTATAAATTAATATTGAATTTATTTTTTTTTCTTTTAATGTTGATACTAATAATGATGCAATATCTGAATTATCATCATTACCTAAAAATAATAAAAATATAATAGTAAATAATTTACTAATTTTAATATTTGATGTTATATATTTTTTCATAATATTTATAAATGATGTTTTTGTTAATTGTAAAAATAAAGAATATAAATTTATAATATAATCAATATATTCTTCTACTTTCATACAATATAAATTTCCAATATAATTATATTTAATAAATTTTTTTATAAAATTAATATTTATATTTGAATCATTTAAATTTTTTAAATCTTCAATAATATTATTTTTTTTAATATATAAATATTGATAATTAATTTTAGATAATTTAATATAATTTCCAAAAATATCATATTTAAAAATTCCTTCTATTTTTATGTAATTATTATTAGTATCATTTATAAAATTGTTCTTAATCCATAATTCTGTAGTAAATTCTAAAATATCTTCATTAGTATAATTTTTAGGTTTGCGCCAATAAAAATCATCTGTTATATTTTCAACTTTAAAATAATTAATAGTAATTGGTATAAATAATTCATTAAATTCATTAATATAATTTATTATATTATTATTTTTTAATTTTATTAAATAATTTTCACCAAATAATATATTAAATAAATCTTTTAATGAACTATATCCTACTTGTTTTATGATATCATATAATTCATTCATTTCATTATTATATGGTAAGTCATTATTAAAAATATTAATAAATGGTATTATATCTTTAAAAATTATGTAATAATTAGAATAAAAATTATTTAACAAATTTTCATCAATATTTATACTATTAGATTTTTTAAATAATAAATATATATAATTATTTAATTTTAAATTATCAACATCTATAATTAATTTTTGATATGTATTATTAATATTTTTATTAATATTATTTATTAATGTCAATATTTGTATTTTTTTATTTACTTCTAAATAATACATTGAGTCTAAATAATAAATATGATCTGTTAATTTAATTATTATTTCTTGTATTTGCTTATATTTATATTGTATAATAAATATTTTTAATAAATTATTATTTATTATTTTATTTTCTTTTTGATTTATTAGCATATTATATAAATTAATTATAAATTAAATATATATTTAATTAATTAATTATTTAATTTATATTAATTATTAAAGAAACATATATAAAAGAAAATAGACGCATCTAAAAAAACTTAGTGTGTTTGATTTAAAAAAATAATATTATAATAAAGTATATAATGCCAGTTAAAAAAAATTTAAAACTAAACCCTAAATTAGAGTCTACTACTGAAAAAGCAGTAACAGATGATGTTGTTCAAGATGCAACTGTTCAAGATGCAGCTGTTCAAGATGCAACTGTTCAAGATGCAGCTGTTCAAGATGCAACTGTTCAAGATGCAACTGTTCAAGATGCAGTTGTTCAAGATGCAACTGTTCAAGATGCAACTGTTCAAGATGCAGCACAAACAACTGATACTACTGAAAAACCAAAAAAATCACGTAAAACAGTTAATAAAAAATCAACAAGTACTGATGAATCAGAAAAAATTGTTAATACTATAGAAGCACAAGAAGTACCAGAACAAAAGAGTGTAACAAAATCAAAAAAACAATCAAAAACAACTAGTGTTGCACTAAATACTGATGAAACTAACACATCACAAACTAAACCAAGTAAAGGATCAAAACAAACCAAAGGAACTAAACAAACCAAAGAAACTAAACAAACAAAAGAAACCAAAGAAACTAAACAAACTAAACAACCCAAAGAAACAAAATCAACTAAAAAATTAAAAAAATCATTAGTTGAAAAAACACCAAGTGATGCAAAAGAAGATACTGTAGTAGAAGAAGATGATTTTAAAGCAAGATCTTTTAAAGTTAAACTACCAGATGATACAGAATATAAAGGGCGATTTACAGGATTAACACCATATCAAGCAGCAAATAAAGCATTATCTAAGTATTTTAGAAATCAAGAAAATGTTAATCTTACAGAAAATAATCAAATATTATTTTCTATTAAAGAATCAACCAGAGGAACAAATAAGAAAGTATATAATTATCAAGGATGTCGTATTAAATTAGAAACCGCAATTAGTTATACTATTAAATCTGCTGATGGTACAGAACGTATTATTACTAAACAATATAAAAATCAATTAATTAAAATTAAAAAGAATCCATCAACTATTAATGAATCAACAGATGAAGTAGATACAACAGTTACTAATACAGTAGAACCAGTAATTGCTGCATTAGCATAAATTATCACAATATGTATTTAAATTTAATAATTGATTTTCCCAATTAATATCATTATCATTATTATTAATTAATTTTATTGAATCATTTATTAAAATATTTAATTTATTTAATTTTTCATTATCTAAATTAATATTTCCAAATTCTAATTCTTTTTTAATGAATAAACATAAATTTTTAAATTGTTCTTTATAGTTACATTCGCATGTATCATCTTCTAATTCTTTAATAATTTCTAATTTATCTTTTAAATATTCTAAACTTATATTAGTTTCAGTTAATTTATCAATAATTGGAGTTAAATATTCATCCCATTCAGGATTTTTATTTAATAGTATATTAATTTTACTATTTAATGTATCTTTTAATAACATAATTTCAATTAAATCATTAGTATCTATAATATCTTCATCATCATTATTATTATTTATAAATAATGAATATTTATCATTTATATTATTAATAATATTTAATAATAATGTATTATTTTCTTTATTAAAAGTATTATTTTCTTTATTAGATTGTTTAATATCTTCTAATTTATTTTCGATTAATAATATTTCATTAAATAAACTAGTTTTATCTTCAATTTTATCATTAATATTAATATTATTAATAATAATTTCTATTTTTGTTGTAATTTGATATAATCTAGAATTAAATATTAGTTCATTATTATCAATTTCATCATTAATAGTTGCACAATTAATTAAATATTCAATATCATCACCACTTAATATAGGTGTGTCTTTTATTAAAATATTTTTATCAATACCAGATTTTTTATCTGTGATAATAATATTTATAATACCATTTAAATCAACTTTAATACAAATTTCAATAATTGGTACTCCTCCAGGTGTTATTTTATCAAATATAAATTCACCTATTAAAGTATTTTTATTTGCTATTTTACGTTCACCTTGATATACTTTAATTGGTACTGATTTTTCGGTTGGTGTATCTATTGTATATTTTTGTGTTAATTTAATTGGTAGTGGTGTATTTTTAGGTATAATTATTGAAAAAGTACCATCTACTAATTCAACACCTAATGATAAAGGTAAAACATCAATTAATATAACATTTGTATTTACATTGTATATATTTTTAATAATAGCACCATATAAACTTGCACCTTCTGATACAACTGAATCTAAATTTGGATGTATCCATGGTTTTATTTTAAATATATCATAAATAATTTTTTGTAAAATAGGTATTTTTGATGAATTACCAACTAAAATAATATAATCAATTGTATTATCAATAGTTAATAATAATTCTTCTATTTTATTTATTAATTCATTACATAATTTTTCAAATTGTTTTTTTGTTATTGTATAAACTAATTTATTTATTTTAATTTCATAAAAATCAAGATAAGATAATTTTTCTTTAGCTGTTTGACATTGATACCATAAATTATTAGTATTAATATTTTTATCATCTATTTGTTTTAAAATATAATTATAAATAACATTAGTAAAATTATTACCACCTAAATCATTAATACCTATAGATGATTCAACCTCAAAAAATGTATTATCTTTAACTAAAACTGTAATATCCATAGTACCTCCGCCAGTATCTATAACTAATATTTTTTCTTCTAAATTATTACTTGATAATCCATAAGCAAGAGCTGCCGCAGATGGTTCATTAATTATACGTAATACATTAAAACCATTAAATATAAAACTATTTTTAATCATTTCTCGTTGATTATCATTAAAATTAGATGGAACTGTAATAATTGTATCTATTGTTTTTGTATTATTTATTATTTGTGTATTTTTATCTATTAAATTAAATTTTCTTGTAATTATATTTTTTATATGACTAAAAAAAATAATAAATATATCATTTAATGTTAATACTTTATTATTAAAATGAATTAATTCTAATTGTTCTAATGTTTTAAAATTATAAATTATTTTATCAATATTTAATGGTATATAATTACCACAATAAATTTTATTATTTGAAAAATCAATACCAATTTTTGTAGGAATTGATTTATAAATACCATCAGATAATATATATGTTTTATTATTTTCAAAATATGATATTACTGTATTAGATGTACCAAAATCTATACCAAAAATTATATTATTCATTAAAATATTTAAGTATAAATATTTTAATAATAACGCACCTTTAATTAATATATATTAATTAAATGTATTTTCTAATTTATATATATATGATTTATTATATATTATGTTTATTAATAATTATACTATTAATTATATATATATGTTATTACTATAATAAAAATAAAACAAAAATTAATGATAATGATATTAATAATGATATAATATTTATTACATCTTATAAAGATATTGGAAGAGATAAATGGACACAATTAAAAAGAACCAATCAAAACTATTATGACTGGTTTAATATATTAGCATCTAATATTAAATATAAATTAATTGTTTATATTGATGATATAACAAAAAATAATTTATTTAAAAATAAGTCATATAATGATAATATTGAATTTAAAAATATTAATGATGTAAATACATTTTATAATAATTATTTATCAATAGAAGAACAAATTATTAATAGTGATATTTATAAATCTAAAATAATTAATGATTTATCTCGACCAGAAACATGGAATGCATCATATAATTTAATTAATCATAGTAAAATAAACTTTGTAGCATATACAAAAAAATTATATCCAGATTATACTTTTTATTCATGGATTGATTTTGGTTATACACGTGAATCACCAGATTTAGTACCAAAAAATTTAATAATAGAAAAAATACCAAAAAATAAAATTATATTAGAGTATTTTAAATTACCACCTAAAAGAGTTAATGATGAAGAATTATTAAAAATACATGAAACATTATTTAAAGCATCTAGTTTTATAATTCATACTGATTTAGTTGAATACCTTGAAACAAAATATAAACAAAAATTAGAATATTGGCATAAAAATTATATATGTGATGACGATGAAGCACTATTATTACAATTATATTATGATGATCCGGATAAATTTTACTTAATACAAGATCCTAGATGGTTTTCATTATATTTTTATTTTATGTAAAAATATAATATAAATAATAAAAAATTGTTTTCATTATATTTTTATAGGTATGTTTATAAATCTTAACCACTAATAATAAAAAATTGAATAAAAAATATAATATTATTTATTATTATATTTTTTATGGATTGTGAAGAATTGTTTAAAAAATTTAAAGAAATTGGTGGAACACTTGAATGTGATTATACCAAAAATAAATGTAAAATTAATAATACTAAATTTACATGTAAAATAGATACACATGATTATTCTAAATTTGAATATGCATTATCTGACTATACAGATAGTTCATATTTTATAACAAAAATATCTTTACATCCAATAAACTTATTACATAAATAGTATTTTATTATTTGTAAATGTACCAATTATTTTATTTGGTTTATCATTAATAATATCATAAATTTCATTACTTGATACATCTAATAAATATTTAATTTTTTTATATTGTAATTCTTGAAATTTATTTTTTGATTTTTTTTTTATTTGTTGATTAGTTGTATCTATTATATGTTCTTTTATTAATTTTTTTTCTTTATTTTTTTTATTATTGTTTAATATTTTAGTTGCATCATCATTAGTTGTGTCTATAATTAATGGATCACTGTTTATTGTATTGTTATTTATAATAACATTATGTGATATTTTAATAGATTCATCACTTGATGCATCTTTATTTGAAATATTACTTGATGCATCTTTATTTGAAATATCATTGGATGTATTTAATTTGTTACTAGTTGTATTTGATTCATAATTTGATGTATTTTTATCTGATATTTCTATTAATTCATTACTTGGTTGGACTATATTTGTTGTTTTAAGATTTAATTCATCATTATTATTTTTATTTATTAATTTTTTATTTTCATTCATTAATTCTTCATTAACATTATTTAATTTAATTATTTGTTTTTCTAGTAATGTTATTTGATATATTTTATCTTTTAATTGTTTATTTAAATTATTAATAATTGATACTTTAGTAAAATTATTAATAGATTCTTGTAACTCAATATTAATATTTTCATTATCTTTTAATTTATTTTTTAAATAATTATTTTCATTATCTAAATTTTGAATATATTTAATAATGTCTTCTATATTCATTATTTAATATAATAATATTTCTTTAATTGTTATATATTTATTTTATTTTTTATTTAATATATGCTTCATCTATATTAAATTTTTTATTTGATTTTTTTTCTGTAATATTTAAATATTCTGGATTTATAATAGTTTGATTATTTGATAAAGTTTGATTATTTGACAATGTTTGATTATTTGAAGCGTATGTAGGTTCTAAATCATCTAAACAAAATTTCATAAATTCATCCCATGTTTTTTCTGGTCCTAAATCATAATATTCTAAAGCAATTTTTAATTCTTCAGGAATATTTTTAAGATATCCAAATCTATAATATAATCTTAATCTTGATAAATATTCGCCATGTGCTTGATCTGGATTCTCCCAAAATGTTGGTCTATAACTTCTGTCAAAACTAGTAAAACATATTGGTTCAGTTGGTGCATAAAGATACCATCCATTAGTATACATTCTAGCCCATATATCCATTTCTTCCCCAAAAAATAAATATGGTGTATATGGATCATATGGTGCATCATGTAATATATTACTTTTAGAAAAGGAAAAGCATGCACCCCATCCACGTGCTAGTTCTGGTTTATCTAATTTTTTAACATAATCCGAATTAATTCTAAAAAATCCATCGTGTTCATGTGATTCTTTATTAACTATAAATAAACCACCTCTTAATGGATTATTGGTATCTGGTTCACCGGCTTCTAAATTAAAATCGGATGGGTAATTCGTTAAACATGACTTTTCAGGTAACATTTTTAAATTTTCTAAACAATGATAATCCCAATCTTGCATAAATCGCATATGTGAGTCAACTTGTAAAAAGAACTCTTCACCACGCCATTCTTGTTGTATTAAATATCGTGCCCAACATGGACCACGCGCTTCTTTATCAGATAATCTTGTTATTTTAATATTAACATTTTTTTCATTAGCATAATTAATGATACAATCATCATCAACATCAGTATTATTTTGTTGACATATACATATTACTAATTTTGATGGATCTTTTGATTTATCAATCATATCTTTAACTGTCATTGGACACTGTCTATCTCTATAAGATGCAACAGAACAAAATATTAAACCATTATTAATAACAGGAATACTTTTTAAGTTAATTATTTTCATTGGTTTAAAATATTTTTCAATATATGGACCATAAAAATCATAATTAAATTCTTTTATTTTATTAGTTGCAAATTCTTTTAATGTTATTTTACTTTCATCAAAATTTTCAATCATTAAGGCACAATTAGGTATTAACATTATTATTATTATTAATATTAATAAAACAATACATATAATGTGTAGATCCATTATATTAAATTAGAAATTTATAAATATATTTTTATATAAAAATATATTTATATTTATATTATGAGTAATAAAAAAATAATTAAATATATCGATGAAACCGATTATAGATATAATTTACGATTAAATTTTATTTCTAAAATTGATAATAAATTTAATTTAGATGAAAAAATTAAATTATCTAAATTTTGGTATAATATTAAATTTAATAATTGTAAATATAATAAAGATATTTATTATTTAATAACAAATATAGATTCTGAATTAAAAATAAATAAAAAATGCTAATTAAGATTTATTATTTTTTAGATGATTTATTATGTAATATAGTATTTACAAAACTATTAAATTTTGATGATGCTAATAAATAATATAATATATATGCTAAAAAATCATATTTATACATATACATCCTAAATAAACAAAACCCATAAATGTTGTTATTAATTTATCACGTCTAACCATAATACGATTGAAATTTTTAAGGTGTTCAAACCATCTTTCACTTGTAGATCTTTTTTTAAGTTTTATTTTTTCTTGTTCTATATTACGTGTTTTTGATTAGTTCTTTTAGGTGTTATTAAATTAATATTTATATCAGTTATTTTAGATGGATTTATAATAAATCCTTTATCACCTATTATATTAGTTTTTTTTTTGATATTTTTTATTTAATTTATTTATTGATTGTAGTTAACTATTTGTATCATGTGTTTTTTTGCAAAAAATGTTTTAATAGTATTTTTATTTATTATTTTGTTATTAGTTTTATTATCAAATATTATTACTGGTTTATTATTATCATTAATAACTGTTGTTATTATATTTTTTTTTTCGTAATTCACCATTACAATATTCTACATTTTAACATCCATATTTATTTACAATTAGAGTATATCAATAAATAAATCTTCAGTAATTTCATTATTTTTAGTAATTTTTAAATATGCATAATAATAAACATTATAAGTTGCGTATATTTGATGTTTTTTTTGTATAGTTTTATAATGATATTTACTACTAGAATTAATTATTTAGAATATGTTGTATCAATTCTTTTATTTCATTTCTACATACCCATATAGTATATGAAAATACATCATCACCAAATTTATTTGGCGAGGGTAATACTATTTTTTTTGAGTTACTATCTTCTATAGTTAGGTAGTTATTAACACTATAATTAGGCATCATGTTAAACTCTTGAAATTGACCTGCCAATAGTCTACTAACAGGTACAGTGTATGCTTGTTCTTGACTTGTAACATTTTTTACTTTTATTTGTATATTTGATGTATTCAAATTCAATAAAGCATTTACATTTAAATTATTTATACTATCAGTCGCGGGGTTATTGTACAAAAAATAAGAATGTGTATAAGTATATGTATTAAATCTTTTGTATAAACTGTAATAAGCCCATCCAGCATGCATAATATTACATAAATGGTCTAGGTTATAATCTATTATATTATATGAGTTTTTATCGGATGTAAATAATTGTAAAGTATTATAAAATTCTAAGTTCTTTATAAATTTTAAATAAAAAAATATTATTTCATAAAATTCGGCCCCATTAAATGGTTTTTGTACATATTCATTAGTATCATTTATTAGTAATTTTGTTAAAGTAGAAATCTTATTTTTAAATAATAAAATATTACTTAAATTAACCGTATGACGTGATATTTCATACGTATAATTAAACTCATTACGTAAGTTAGCAAATGTTTCTATAAAATATGTAAATTTACCATTATTAATTAATGTGTTTATAATTGTAATGCTGCTATTATATAGATTAATATAATCTGACATAGTTGTAGTTAAATATGTATTAGTATTATTTAATACATTTATTACATATCTAATACTCCTTTTATTTGTGTAAGTCTCATTGATATTTATTATACTGTTTTTCTCATTAAATAAATTATAATTTATAATATTATTACTAATTATGAGCTTTGCAAGCTCAGATGCAAAATTAATATTTAATGTATTACATTGTTCTACTATTGTAGATATTGTACTATTGGTATCTGGTATACTTTCATCTACTATATGTTCACTTCCACCAGACATGCTTTTTGCTGTTTGTACTAAATGTAAACATTGACTTAAACCATTTGTACCACCCATTTGTTTTAACTCTACATATTTATTTTTGTATTTCAGATATTTTTGTTTATACAAATTATCTAAATTATTATTCATATATAATAAAAGGTATGTTTATAAGTTGCTTATATATTTTATTTTTTCTATAAGATAATATAAATGTATAAATATCAAAAAAATATAGTTTATAAAATAAATAATTTAATAAATAAAAATATTAATTTAAATAAAA